>Ga0155184_1022_pt1 | contig 61312 bp, 67 predicted proteins | sample RifCSPhighO2_02_FD_106152 | JGI IMG/M metagenome (GOLD analysis project Ga0155184, IMG submission 106152) | Nitrospinae bacterium RIFCSPHIGHO2_02_39_11
ATGGTCTCTCTATTTTAGACATAAAGACAAATCGTATTATCGGTGATATCCATATAGGGGATAGCGGAAGATATATTACAATTTCACAGGATGGTAATATGGCGTTCATCCCCAACTACCGCAGGGCAATAGTTACTGTCATTGACCTTCAGACAAGGGTCGTTGTGAAGGATATTGCGGTGGGGTATGAGCCAGCCACATCCGCCCTCTCCCCTGATGGGAGATTTCTATATGTGGTAAATTACGGCAACGGCGATGATGATGGGAGTATATCCGTCATTGATGTAAAAGGACTCAAAGAAGTCGAGAGAGTAAAATTCTATAGATGGCCAAGGGCAATAGCCGTCCTGCCGGCTGGATAGAAGGGTAGGAATAGTAGGAATAGGTAAAAGGTAAAAGGAAAAAAAGAGAAAGGGAGAAAAGGGGGACATACTAAAAGAATCGACAGGCTGTGTGAAAACCCTGTTTTTTGAGCATTTATGAATCGCAACCTATTGATTTTATTAGATCGCTTTTCTGAAAAATTGACTTTTCACACAGCCTGTCGAAGGAATGGGCAGCACTGATTCGTAAAATCTATGAAGTTGACCCCCTGATTTGTCCACAATGTGGGGTAAAGATGAAGATTGTATCTGCCATTGAAGACGATATCGCAATTCATAAAATTTTAACTCACCTTGGATTACTCCATTCAGCAAGCCGTTCCCTGCCTCCAATAGTCACAACTCTGTGGGAGAAAGAGTCAAAGTCCCCCTTAAGAAAGGGGGATGAAGGGGGTTATTTCCATGTCCATTCCTTCGGCAAGCTCAGGACAGGCTATGAAAACTGACAGGATAGCTCTACCCTGAATCTACCAATTTTTACCTTCTCTACAGTCATATTTCATTTTTACATCTCAATCTTGCCATTCCTGCCCCTGATAGATTCAGTCAGGGGCAAGTTCAGAGCTTGCCCTGAATTTATTTCAGGGACAAGCTTAATCTTTTAACTCTCAAAAGCTCTGAAATTTCTCAAAATTTCGGTTGACAGACATTTTAAGTTAAGTCCATAATATACTCTATGAAAAGCAATTTCCTATCATTTTCACTGGGACGCCGGTCCATAGACAAACTCAGGAAGAGTCTGGCGATTGAACATGCAAAGCTCAAGGTGCTTCAAGGAATCAGCCGGATGGCACAGGAGGCCTATACCTTAGAGAAGCTCTATGAATACGATCTCAACCTGGTTCTTCGGATTACCGGAACCACGGCCGGCTCTATTCTGCTCGTGGATGAACTGAGCAAGGATCTGGTCTTTGTCGCCGTCAAGGGGAAAGGGTCGAGCGGGCTTTTGGACAAAAGGATCCCGATGGGAGAAGGGATCGCAGGCTGGGTGGCTCGCACAGGCCGTTCCTATTTTGCGGGAAATGCGACCCATGACCGGCTGATCAAAAAGGAGTTCGGTCAGCAGATCGGGGTGACCACCCAAAATATACTCTGTGTGCCCATCAAGAGCGGTCATCGGATTTTTGGAGTATTGGAGATATTAAATCGGCGGGACCGAAAGCCCTTTCGTCGAGATGATCTTGAGCTGCTGGATGCCATTTCAACCCAGATGGGCACAGTGATTGAAAATACACGGCTCTTCGAGAAGTACGATGACAAGGTCAAGAAACTTAAAATTTTAAAAGAGGTCAGCCAGGTCCTCAATTCCACGTTGGACGAAAAAGAGGTACGCCGGCGGGCCATGGAGGCAGCAACCCGCCTCATGAATGCCGAAGTGGGCTCCTTGCTCTTGATTGATCAAAAGACTCGCGAATTATTTTTTGAGGTGGCACTGGGAGAACGAGGTGAGCAGGTCAAGGAGATCCGGCTTGCGATGGGCGAGGGGATCGCCGGATGGGTTGCCGAAATCGGACAGCCCCTCATTGTGAATGACGTCCAGAAGGATCCCCGTTTTTCAAGAAAAGCGGATGACAAAAGCGCCTTTAAGACCCGAAACATGATCTGCGTACCGGTCAAGATACGGGATAAAGTCAGCGGGGTGCTTCAGGCCATTAACAAGCTGAATGGTCAACCTTTTACTCAATGGGATCTCGAAGAGTTTGGAAGCCTTGCGGCTCAGGTGGCCATTGCCATTGAGAATGCGAACCTGTATAAGGAACTCAAGGAGGCCTTCTTGGGCACGGCCGAAGCCTTAGGAGATGCCATCGAGGCCAAGGATGCCTACACGGCCGGCCATACCCGCCGGGTCCTGTCTTATTCGTTGTTGATGGGAAGACATCTCGATATTACACCGGCTGAACTCGAGAACCTCAAGCTGGCGGCGGCGCTTCATGATATTGGAAAGATCGGAGTGGAAGACCAGATCCTGCAAAAACAGGGGAAGCTGAATGAGGCGGAAAAGAAGAAGATGGATAATCACACGGTGATCGGCCCCAAGATCGTTGAGAACATCAAGCAGATGCGTCCCGTCATCCCCGGCATATGCTATCATCATGAAGAATATGATGGGACAGGGTATCCTCAGCAGCTCAAAGGGGAACAGATCCCTCTCATCGCCAGGATTATTGCCGTGGCCGACTGCTTCGATGCGATGACCACGGATCGTCCGTACCGCAAGGCGCTGTCGATCCAGACGGCCCTGGATGAGCTTCAAAAGATGGCCGGCACCCAGTTTGATGGAAAGGTGGTGGAGGCCTTTATTCGGGCCTATCAATCGGGCGACCTTATATACTACAGCAGTCAATAAATTATGTGGAGGTAAACATGATAAAAAGCCAGGATTTTTTTGATGAAGCAGTTTCGCTGCCAGTTGAGATAAGGACGCAACTTGTAGATAAGCTTCTCCGAAGCCTTCATCCCGTTCAAAAAGAAATAGACAAATTGTGGGCAGCGGAGGCAGAAAAAAGGGTTGAAGAAATAAAAATTGCCTGCCAGACTTGTCTTTCAGGTGATTCGGATTAAAATAAATAAAGCGGGGTCTCGCTTCTGTGTCTGAACAATATGAGGTAGAATTTGTAATTTCAGAGGGAGAGAAGAAGTTTGAATTATATAGAAAAACTATAAGTTTATTCCTCGGTCCGATTGTTTTTTTCATATTGATTTTAACCCCCCTGCCATTCCTATCTACAGAGGCACACAGGTTAAGTGCAGTTTTAGGACTTGTTTTGATATACTGGGTAGGTGAGGCGATACCAATACCTGTCACTGCTATTCTTGGAGCTATACTCTGCGTTATTTTAGGGGTTGCAAAATCTCAAACTGTATTTGCCCCCTTTGCCCATCCCATAATATTTCTATTTATTGGAAGCTTTATGCTTGCAGAGGCAATGAAGGTTCATAAACTGGACTACCGTATTGCACTAAGCATCCTTTCTCTCCCATGGGTTGGCAATAGTTATTACAGGGTATTTTTGGCAATTGCTATTATACCTGCCCTTATCTCTATGTGGATAAGTGACAGTGCTACTACGGCGATGATGTATCCAATCACATTGGGAATATTATCAACTGTTAATCAACTTACAAAAGGCACGAGGTCAAAATTTGATGTAGGACTCTTACTAACTATTGCCTATGCTGCCCTTATTGGAGGCATAGGAACACCGATAGGAACACCACCGAATCTTATAGGAATAGGCATGATAGATAAAATCATCGGTGTAAAAATCCCATTTTTCTTATGGATGGTTATGGCATTTCCTATTATGATTTCAATGTTAATAATAATGTTTATATATATGATTTCAATCTATAAAATCCCCGCAAAGGAGATAAAGGGGCTATCGGGGTTTATATCTCAAAAGAGGTCTGAGATGGGACAGTGGACGAGAGGACAGAAGAATACACTTTTTGCATTTGCAGTTGCAATCATACTCTGGATACTGCCTGGTATATTTGCTGTTGTATCGGGTACCAATTCTGCTGTTTATAAATTTCTTGATGAACATATTCATGAAGAGATTGTCTCATTGATAGCAGTGTTAATCCTCTTTTTTACCCCGGTAGACTGGAGGGACAAGAAATTTACAATTACATGGAACGAGGCAGTAAAAATAGACTGGGGGACTATATTGCTTTTTGGCGGCGGGCTGTCACTTGGCGGATTGATGTTTTCAACAAAACTGGCAGATTTTATGGGGAATATGCTCATAAAAATAACAGGGGTTGATACTTTATGGGGGCTGACAGCAGTAGCCATTGGTCTCGCAATTGTTATTACAGAAGTTACCTCAAATACTGCCACTGCAAATATGCTGATTCCGGTTATGATTTCAGTGGCTCAGACTGCAGGTGTCAGCGGGATTCCACCAGCAATAGGTGTTTGCCTGGGGGCAAGTATGGCTTTTATGTTTCCGGTCTCCACGCCATCAAATGCTATAGTATATGGCTCTGGAAGGGTGCCTATTACAAGTATGATAAGGGCGGGTGTTATACTGGATATAATCAGCTTCTTTGTTATACTGATTGGATTAAGAATCCTCTGCCCCCTCCTTGGTTTGATATAAATCAAATCCTACGATTAATTCACACTGAAAAATGTCATTTTTCAGTATCAAATAGTTAGCTTGGATTGATATTTATTTGTTACTCTTATAGAATGATGATACCGGAGAAATCAGACAGACTAAAAATTATCGGGAGGATAACGGGGTGATGAAAAAGTTGCCACTTAAAATTGCAGTGCTTGTATCTGGCAGAGGGTCAAATCTGCAGGCAATAATAGATGCGATTGAAAGAGGTGAAATCTATGGGAAAATAGAGGTGGTTATAACCAACAAAAATGATGCCTATGCACTGGAGAGGGCAAAGAGGCATAACATTGAAGGGATATATGTTGACCCATCAGTTTGCAAATCAAAAGGGGATTATGACAGGGCAATAATAAATATATTGGAAAATAAAAAGGTTGAGCTTATTTGTCTTGCAGGCTTCATGAGGATATTAACCCCTTACCTTGTTAACAAATTCAAGGGAAGGATTATGAATATCCACCCATCGCTTATCCCATCATTTCCCGGTCTTGATGCACAGAAAAAGGCTCTTGAGTATGGAGTGAAAGTAGCAGGGGCTACAGTTCATTTTGTAGATGAAGGTGTTGATTCAGGCCCAATAATTCTGCAGTCTGCTGTTCATGTGAGTGATAAAGATACGATAGAAACCCTGTCTGAAAGGATATTGAAAGAGGAACATAAGATATACCCGCAGGCTATAAAGTTATTTGCAGAGGATAGGCTTATTGTCAAAGGGAGAAGAGTATTTATCCCATGAGAAAATTTATTCCCCTATTCTTTCTTGCTGTCTCCTTTGCTTATGTGGAATCTGCGGTTGTAGTATATCTTCGGGAATTATACTATCCTGAAGGTTTTAAATTTCCACTCAAGCTTATACCGCCGAAGATGGGGCTTATTGAGACAGGACGAGAGGCGGCTACACTTGTTACGATTGCTGCCATTGGATTTGTATCCGGGAAAACCCTCTGCAAAAAGATTTCATATTCCATATTTGTATTCGGTATATGGGATCTCTTTTATTATATATGGTTAAAAGTATTTTTAGATTGGCCTGAATCACTACTCACGCTGGATATTCTATTTCTCATCCCTCTCCCGTGGGTTGCCCCCGTATTAGCCCCTGTAATAGTTGCTGTTTCAATTTCTATAAGTTCTCTCATTGCAGTTTATCTTGAAGAGAAAGGGATGGCACCTGTAATAAGGAAGAAAGATATAGCATTTGTAATAATAGGGGCATTGGTAATACTTGTCTCTTTTATATGGGATTTTCCTCTGGTCTTAAGAGGAGAGATACCGGAAAAATACCACTGGGAATTATTGATAATCGGAGAAGGGATTGGAATATGGACGTTTATAAATATTTTTAAAAGATAAGGGTTTAATTAATTGACAAAAGCACTCCTTATATAGTATTTTTCTACATAGGTTACAGTTACGGAGGTCATAGTGGCATACAGTGCCTGGTTTCAATGTATAAAGGGATGTGACGAAAAATATCCTCTTGATGAAGTGATATATCAGTGCAAAAGGTGCGAGGGGTTATTGGAGGTTGTGCATAATACTGGAGAACTGAAGAAAAAAAGTGCCAGGATGTGGATGGACCTCTTTGATGACAGGATACATAAAAATCTCTGGCCCTATGGCAGCGGCGTCTGGGGTAAAAAGGAATGGATATGTCCTGAGATAGACAATGAAAATATAGTATCACTGTATGAAGGCAATACAAACCTCTTCTGGGCTGAGAGGTTTGGGAGGGATATAGGCTTAGAAAACCTCTGGATAAAAATGTGCGGAAACAGTCACAGCGGTTCTTTCAAAGACCTTGGTATGACAGTCCTTGTATCAATGGTAAAGCAGATGAGGGCAAATGGTAAAGAAATAAATGCCGTTGCTTGTGCATCCACGGGAGATACATCAGCAGCACTTGCCACATATTGTGCGGCGGCGGGTATTCAATCTATAGTATTCCTCCCGAGGGGAAAAGTTTCAGTTGCCCAGTTGATTCAACCATTGGCTAATAATTCCCTGGTGTTGTCTCTTGAAACAGATTTTGACGGCTGCATGAAGGTAGTCCAGGAGATATGCCAGAATCATAACATATATCTTGCCAACTCAATGAACTCCCTGCGGATAGAGGGGCAGAAGACTATCAGTATAGAGATTGTCCAGCAGTTTGACTGGGAGATTCCTGATGTAATAATAATACCGGGTGGAAACCTTGGAAATATAAGTGCCCTTGGCAAGGGTTTTCTGATGATGCAGGAATTGGGTATTATAGATAAACTGCCGAGGATTGTAGTAGCCCAGGCGGAGAGGGCAAATCCGTTATATCTCAGTTATAAGACAGGGTTCAGGGAATTCAAGCCAGTTGCGGCAAGACAGACCCTCGCCAGTGCAATCCAGATAGGTAACCCTGTCAGTTATGAAAAGGCGGTAAAGATACTAAAGATGTTTAATGGAATTGTAGAGCAGGCTACAGAGGATGAACTTGCAAATGCATCAGCAAAGGGAGATAAATATGGTATGTTCAACTGCCCCCATACAGGTGTTGCCCTGGCGGTGCTTTTTAAACTCCTAAAGAGTAGTGATATTGACTCAAAAGAGAAAGTGGTTGTAATATCAACGGCTCATGGACTTAAGTTTACAGACTTTAAAAGGGACTATCACGAAGGGAAAATAAAGGGGGTAGAATCAAGATATGCAAATCTCCCTGTTGAACTCCCTGCCGATATAGATAAGGTTAGGAGGGTAATATATGAGAGGATTGAAAAGGAAGAAGTAAAAAGAGAATTTTCGTATGAAAATTAAAAAGGCTGTCTTCCCTGTTGCAGGGCTTGGCACGAGGTTTCTTCCTGCCACAAAGGCATCTCCAAAAGAGATGCTTCCTCTGGTGGACAAACCCATGATACAGTATGTGGTTGAAGAGGCAATAGATGCAGGCATAGAGGAAATTATAATGATAACGGGGAGGGGGAAGAATGCCATAGAAGATCACTTTGACATATCCTTTGAATTGGAGCATGCACTAAAAGGTAAAAATCAGAACAAACTACTGGAGGAGGTTCGGGAGATATCAAACCTCGTTGATTTCTGCTATATAAGGCAGAAGGAACCTCTTGGGCTGGGGCATGCAATTTTAAGGGCAAAAGATTTGATAGGTGATGAGCCTTTTGCTGTCCTTCTCGGAGATGATATTATATATTCTGATGTCCCTGTAATAAAACAGTTGATAAAAATATATGATAAATATAATACTTCTGTAATTGCAGTAGAGAAGGTTGATAAAAGAGAGATTTCGAATTATGGGGTCATAGAACATAAAAAGATTGATGATAGGGTATATCAGATTTTAGATCTGGTAGAGAAACCCCCTCCTTCAGAGGCACCGTCGGACCTGGCGATAATAGGCAGGTATATCCTTACTCCACAGATATTTTCAGCCCTGGAAAACACAGAGACGGATAAATCAGGAGAGATACAGCTTACTTATGGATTGAGACATCTGTTGGAACGACAGGTTATACATGCATATCAGTTTGAAGGCAGGAGATATGATGCAGGTAATAAACTGGGTTTTCTCAAGGCTACCGTTGAGTTTGCCTTAAGGAGACCTGACCTTGGAAGTGAATTCAGGGAATATCTGAAGAGTTTAGAGCTTTGAAAAAAAAGTAGGATGCAGATTTTTTTGACTGACAACTGATAACTAATAATAGTTATAAGTTATGAGTTGTAAGTTGTTAGTTAACTATTATATGTCAATCAAAAAAAAAGACACATCTTCAGAAGAAATACCGGTTAAGAGAGATATCAATAAAGACCAGGTAAGCCATACCTATATAGAGATATCTACCGAACAGTATGCATTGGGGGAAACCAGTTTTATCATGCTGGATTTATACGAAACAATAGAATATTTCTTCATAGAAGCAGAGCTGCCAGGGGTTTCAGTAGATGATGTTAAGGTCTATACGAGTGGGGATAATGTGGTGATTGAGGGGACAAAGTATGAACAGATTGAAAGCAGGGGAAAGGTAAACTTTTTGTGTATGGAGAGGTCATTTGGTCCATTTAAGAGGGTGGTTAATATAAAAGCGGCAGTTGACAGAAGTTGTATGAAAGCAAGTTATTCCAAAGGCATATTGACTATACGGATTTCAAAGAGCGAAGAGAGAAGAAAAAGGACAAGGTGGATTGAAGTTGAAAAGGGTAATGAATAAGGGGGTTGTATAGATGGAAGATAATAACGAGGAGAAAAATCTACCAGTATCAGCGACAGCTTCACCTGACGAATTTCAGTCAGAGTTTAAGATACCTGATGATATCCCTCTCCTTCCGGTCAGGGATATTGTTATATTTCCCTACATGATAATCCCTCTGTTTGTAGGAAGAGAATCTTCTATAAACGCTGTGAATCAGGCACTGGCATCAGACAGGATGATACTCCTGACCTCACAAAGGGATGCAGGCAATGATGAACCAAGGCAGGGGGATTTATATGGGGTTGGTACTGTTGCCATGGTTATAAGGATGCTGAAGCTTCCTGATGGGAGAATAAAAATACTTGTCCAGGGATTGTCCAGGGCAAAGATAATTAATTACACTTCGGATAAGCCTTTTTACAAGGTAAAAATAGAGAAGATAAAAGAACCCCCTGAACCCAAAGAAAAGACGCTAAAAATAGAAGCACTTATGAGAAATGTAAGGGAGCAGATTGAGAAGGCTATATCATTTGGTAAGATGCTCCCACCCGACCTTCTTGTTATTGCAAATAATTTAGAATCCCCGGGGAAATTGGCAGATTTGATAGCATCAAATATTGAATTAAAGGTGGAAGAGGCGCAGGAGATGCTTGAGGTAATTGACCCTGAGGAGAGGCTTAAAAGGGTGGGGGAATTTTTAAGTAAAGAGATAGAGGTTCTCACAATGCAGCAGAAGATTCAAAGTGCTGCACAGGAGGAGATGACAAAGACTCAGAAGGAATATTATCTGAGGGAACAATTAAAGGCTATCCAGAAGGAACTTGGTGAAATAGATGAAAAGACAGAAGAAATCAATGAATTCAAGAAAAAAATAGAAGAGGCAAAGATGTCGGCTGAGGTGGAAAAGGAGGCGTTAAAACAACTGGACAGACTTGCAAAAATGCACCCTGAGTCTGCAGAGGCTACAACAGTGAGGACATACCTTGAATGGATGGTAGAAATGCCATGGAGTAAATCAACACAGGATAACCTCGATATAAAGGCAGGGGCAAAGGTACTAGAAGAAGACCATTATGATTTGGAGAAGGTAAAGGAGAGGATACTGGAATATCTTGCAGTCAGGAAGCTCAAGGCGAAGATGAAGGGTCCTATACTCTGCTTTGTCGGACCTCCCGGTGTTGGCAAGACATCCCTTGGTAAATCAATAGCAAGGGCGATGGGAAGGCAGTTTTTCAGGATGTCCCTCGGCGGCGTGAGGGATGAGGCAGAGATAAGGGGGCACAGGCGGACATACATAGGTTCCCTTCCGGGAAGGATTATTCAGGGGATAAAACAGGCAGGTTCAAATAATCCTATCTTCATGCTTGATGAGGTGGATAAGATCGGCGCGGATTTCAGAGGTGACCCGGCTGCCGCACTTTTAGAGGTTCTTGACCCGGAGCAGAACTTTTCTTTCAGTGACCACTACCTCGGTGTTCCATTTGACCTTTCAAATGTAATGTTCATTACTACGGCTAATCTCACAGACCCTATACCTTCTGCATTGAAAGATAGAATGGAGGTAATAGGTCTGTCCGGCTATACAGAAGAAGAGAAACTTGGTATAGCAAAAAAATATCTTATACCGAGGCAGATGGGGGAGCATGGTATAAGTGATAAATATATCCATATCTCCGATGAGGCAATATTGAAAATCATCTCTCAATATACGCGGGAGGCAGGACTGAGAAATCTCGAAAGAGAGATTGCCACTATATGCCGTAAAGTTGCGAGGGATATAGCAGAGGGGAATGGTAAACTTCATAAAATAAGTGCAGCCAGCCTGAGTAAATATCTTGGCGTAAGAAAGTTTATTTCGGAAACTGAGGCAGAGAGGAATCAGGTAGGAGTGGCAACAGGTCTTGCATGGACACAGGCAGGCGGAGAGATTATGCATATTGAGGTGACAACGATGAAGGGGAGGGGTGCCCTTACACTCACAGGACAGCTTGGCGATGTAATGAAAGAATCGGCACAGGCTGCAATGAGCTATGCAAGGTCAAGGGCTAATGATTATAACCTCAAAGAAGATTTTTATCAGAAGATAGATGTCCACATCCATGTCCCTGCCGGGGCTATACCAAAAGATGGTCCTTCCGCAGGGATAACAATGGCAATAGCCCTTATATCAAGACTTACAGGTATGGCTGTGAGAAAGGACATAGCCATGACAGGTGAGATAACTTTAACAGGAAGGGTTCTTCCAATTGGAGGTTTGAAAGAAAAATCTCTCGCAGCAAAGAGGGCGGGGATAAAAACTATTATAATACCTGAAGATAACAGCAAAGACCTTGAAGAAATACCTGCAAATATAAGAAAGGATATGAAATTTATCCTTGCCAGAGAGATGGATGATGTAATAAAGAATGCACTGTTGTTTAAGAAGGGTCAAGGGTCAAAGGTTAAGCCTGCCCCTGCAAGTAGTAAGCAGGGGGCAAGGAGTCTAAAAAAAAACGGATAAGAAAGGAGGATAGGGAAAATGGCAAGTAAGACAAAAAAGAAGAAGCTCAGGAGGAGATGGAGAAGCAAAAAGGCATCACACAGGAGATAGAATATGAAATTTCAAATCTCAAATCTCAAATTTCAAATTTATGAAACTATCAATTAAAGAAGTAGAACATGTAGCAGAATTGGCAAGATTGGAACTGTCTGATGAAGAGAAGAATAAGTTTGTCCATCAGTTGAGCAATATCCTTACGCATATAGAAAAACTCAATCAGCTTGATACAAGCAATATTGAGCCTACATCCCATGTCCTGCCACTAAAAAATATTTTCAGAGATGATGTAACCCAAATTTCATTTCAGGAAAGCAATTCCCTTGAGAATGCCCCTGATAAAGACAAGGGGTATTACAAGGTTCCTAAAATAATAGAAGAGGCATAAAATTGATAGACAACAATCAAAATGGAAGAATTATGAGTAATTACAAAATTCTTCAGGGACATTGCTTAACACATTTTTCAGAATCCCAAATATTGGAGGGCGAAAACATTGACCTGACTTTTTTAGACCCTCCATTTAATCAGGACAAAGAATACAACTCGTGGAATGATAATTTACCTGAGCATGAATACTGGCAGATGATGGAGCAAGTTTGCAAAGGTGTTTATAAAATAACTTCTAATGGCGGGGCAATCTATTTTATGCAGAGAGAAAAAAACACTGAATATGTTTTGCAGTGCCTGCATAAGACAGGATGGGTTTTACAAAATATTATTATTTGGAAGAAAAAAACTTCTGCAGTTCCTTGCTCAAACAAATTTGGTAAACATTATCAGATTATTGCTTTTGCTACAAAAGACACGACTCCAAGAGTTTTTAACCGCTTGCGAATCTCTCCCCCTTTGCCAGCAAATTACAAATATGAAAGAGAAAACGGAGTTTATCTGACAGATGTATGGGATGATATTCGCGAACTGACATCAGGATATTTTGCAGGTGATGAGGCTATCAGAAAAGAAAGTGGAGAGAGGTTTCACAAGCAACAATCGCCAATCGCCCTTTTGTTAAGAATAATTCTTTCTTCCACAAGAATTGGAGATACCATATTAGATCCGTTTGCAGGCACAGGAACTACACTAATTGTTGCAGAGCAGCTTAAAAGAAAATCTATCGGAATTGAGATTGATTCAGAAAATGTAAAATGTATTAAAAATCGTTTGAAATTCGTTAGCAAATCAGATAGCGTAACTCGATTTTACAATGATTATATTTATACGGAAAATCTAAAAGAAATATGGGATATTGCCTTTGTCCCTGCTATATCTAAGAAAGAAAAAATATTAACATTGTTTGGAGAATAATGTATTCAATTTATCATTTCTTTCACTCTCTATTTCAGCAAAAACATCTTTTGAAAAAGGTTAAAAAACTGGATGAATTTCCATTTAAGAAGAATCTATTGTCCTGTAGAAATGATGGAGTTTTTCCTGATATGGCTATTCGTCTTAACAAGGATAGAAAAATATTTACAGGTGGTGAATTAATAGAGCTAAAAGATAGCGATTCTTATACTGTTTCGTCTTTCAATTCAACTATTCCTTCCCGAAGCAAAAAGATTGAGGAGATTATTACTGGAGAGAATAGTATAATTAAGCAACAAATGGAAGAGACTGGTAACGATATTTTATCATTACCCGTAAGAGATGTATATTATCTTGTCAGGGGAAGAAAAAAGAGCCATACAAAAATTTGTCTTGTCTACGGCAGCTTTTTTGAAACGATTAGCATAGAGAACCTGATAAGCCAATCTTTTTCGCAAGTTTTAGAAGAACGATTAAAAGAGAGTGGAAAAGAAGTTTCAGAGGAGTTTAAGCAAACTCTTTTATCCATCTTTTCTCGGCAGCAAAATTTTAGCAAAGTTAGAAATGTAGAGAAGGCGTCTGTAAAATTGCGTTTCAGAATTATGACCGAAGTGAAAGCAGAGGGGAATATTTTAAATCCAAAGAAATATCCTAAAATAAAGGATGATACGCTAAATTTTGTTTTACCGTGCCGCAACGAGAATGAAGCAAAAGAAATACTGAAAAAAACGGAATTGGTCTTTGGCGAAAAAAAACTGAAGCAATTCAAAATTTTCAAAATCAAGCATCATTTTAACGGCTATTTTCTTGCTTTACAAACCTCAATTTAATTGGACACAATGCACTCTTTTACCACAGCACAAAACCGAATACAAAAATAAAGCATAGGAGAAATTTAATATGGAATTATATAAATTGACTATTCACGAATTAAAGGAAAAATTAAAAAAGCAGGAGATAAGTGCAAAGGAGCTTACTCTGGACTTCTTTAAAAGAATTGAACGGGTAGATAAGGATGTCCACTCCTTCATAACCATTACAAAGAACGATGCACTGAAACAGGCTGAAGAGGCGGAAAAGAGAATAATAAATGGTGATAATCTTCCACTGCTCGGAATTCCCCTTGCCATAAAAGATTTAATATGCATTAAGGGAGTAAGAAACACCTGCGGTTCAAAGATGCTTTCAAATTATATTCCACCATACGATGCTACTGTAATAAAAAAATTAAGAGAGAGCGGTGCGGTATTTCTTGGAAAATTAAATATGGATGAATTTGCCATGGGGTCATCCACTGAAACATCCCATTTTGGGGTGACACGAAATCCGTGGGACTTAAAGACAATACCGGGCGGCTCAAGCGGAGGTTCTGCTGCTGCAGTTGCTGCTGACGAATGTGCAGGTTCGCTTGGCTCTGATACAGGAGGTTCTATCAGACAACCTGCTGCCATGTGTGGTGTTGTAGGGTTAAAGCCGACATATGGCAGGGTCTCACGCTTTGGATTGGTGGCATTTGCCTCTTCCCTTGACCAAATTGGTCCTATAACAAAGGATGTAACAGATACAGCAATTTTAATGAATATAATAAGCGGCAGAGACCCTCTTGACTCCACATCTGCAGATATTCCAGTCCCTGATTTCACAAGGTCTCTTCGTAACGATGTAAAGGGTTTAAAAATCGGCATTCCAAAAGAGTATTTCGTGGAAGGTATGGATGTAGAGGTGGAAAAATCTGTTAAAGATGCAATTGAATTATTTAAAAGATTTGGGGCTGAAATTAAAGATGTATCGCTTCCGCATGCAGACTATGCGATTTCCACCTATTATGTCATTGCACCGGCAGAGGCAAGCTCAAATCTTGCAAGATATGATGGGGTAAAATATGGTTACAGGACAAATAATAGAGAAAATCTGCTCGGGATGTATAAGAAGACAAGACAGGACGGGTTTGGGACAGAAGTAAAGAGGAGGATTATGCTTGGTACCTATGCCCTGAGTTCAGGTTATTATGATGCCTATTATTTGAAAGCTCAAAAGGTAAGAACCCTTATCAAAAAGGATTTTGACGAGGCACTTAAGATATGCGATATACTTCTTACTCCAACAGCCCCTACACCAGCATTCAAAATTGGTGAAAAATTTGATAACCCCATTCAGATGTATCTCTCAGATATATTCACAATCTCTATTAATCTGGCAGGTGTCCCTGCCATTTCAATCCCCTGCGGTTTCAGTAATAAAGGACTCCCAATAGGACTCCAGATTATAGGTAAACATTTTGATGAAGAGACCCTCATCAGGGCAGCCTATACCTTTGAACAAAATACTGATTACCATACAAAAAATCCAGAAATCTGACAAATACTTTTACCCCGTTAGAAAGAAAGCTCCACCCGAGCTTTCTAACGGGGTTTACTCATACCTCAGTGCCTCAACCGGGTCCAATTTCGCCGCTTTCTGTGCGGGAAATGCGCCGAAAAATATCCCTACCGCTGCCGAGAATGAGAATGCAAGAATTACAGACCACAGAGATACCTTGACCGGGACAACCGGAAAAAAAACCGGGATAGCATAAGCAATTCCCGCCCCGCTCATGATGCCGATAATCCCGCCAAAGGAGCTGATGATGGTGGATTCAAAGAGAAACTGCTTCAATATATCGCTGTTCTGGGCTCCGATTGCCTTTCTGATTCCTATCTCTTTAGTCCGCTCCTGAACCGAGACGAGCATGATATTCATTATCCCGATTCCGCCTACAACGAGAGATATCCCTGCTATAGCACCTATAACATAGGTTAGCACCTTAAGGATTGTATTAAGCGCAGATAGAAGGCTCGCCTGTGTAACCACGGAAAAGTCCTCCTTATTATCATGGCGCTTCTTAAGAATCTGTATTATCTCCTCCTTTGCCGTCTCCACAGTCTCGGCATTTATAGCCTCTGCCAATATCTCCGTCATTCTGTCCGTATCAAAGAGGTCCTGTGCCGATTTCAGGGGAATAAAGACAAGGTCATCAATGTCAAAGCCGAAGGAGACCCCCTTTTTCTCCATGATACCGACGATCCGGTATTTTACGCCGGAAAGCCAGACCATCTTTCCAAGAGGGTTTTCATCTTCAAAGAGCTCCTTCTTGACCGTCCTTCCTATCACCGCCACCTTCCGGTGAAATTCTACATCCTCATCCGATACAAATGAGCCGATTTCTACATGCAGGTTCCGCACATCCTGGAAGGAATTTGTGATGCCGAGGGTAAGGACATTACGGCTGCGGTTTCCGTACTTGACCTTTGCAGTGCCTATAACAATTGGTGCAACATCTTTTAGAGTGAAGGCGTTCCTTTTCAGATGCATCGTATCGTCATAAGTCAATTTTCTCGATGTGGAACTCTGCGGCGGGGCATGACCTGTTGTCTCTGTCTTCCCGGGAGTTATGACCAGCAGGTTTGTTCCGATTCCCATCAATTCCCTGGACACATATTCTCTCGTCCCCTCACCAAGGGAGACGAGAAGGATGACCGACGCCACCCCTATCATCACCCCCAGCATGGTGAGGAAAGAGCGGACCTTGTTGAGCATAATACTCTCAAGAGCCATGAAAATAATGTCAAGCATAACTAACCGAATAAATCAGAACAAAAAGAATAAAGACTTAATAGAACGCAGATGACACTGATTTAACGGATTTTCACTGATTTTTATTTCATAAGTCAGAAGACATAAGTCAGAAGACAGAATTTTTTATCTGTGTTCTGTTCTCTGTCTTTTAATCATCTGTGTCAATCCGTCTCATCCGTGTTATCTGCGTTCTATCAGGTTTTCGTGCTTGTCATTACAATGTTACTTATTATCTCCCCATCAAGAATCGTTACAATACGGCCTCCCCTTTCGGCAACTCTTTCTTCATGGGTAACCACGACTATTGTGCCTCCCTCTCTATATATCTCGTCGAATATCTTCAAAATCTCCTCTCCTGTCTTTGAATCCAGATTTCCTGTAGGCTCATCGGCAAGGATTATGGATGGATTTGTAACTATTGCCCTGGCTATAGCAACACGCTGCTTCTCACCTCCTGAGAGTTCAGCAGGAGAATGAGTCAGTCTGTGTTCAAGCCCCACACGGGAGAGGGCATTCTTTGCAAGATTGGAACGCTCTCTGCCGGGAATGCCAAGATAAAAAAGCGGCATCTCGACATTTTTTAAGATTGAGAGCCGCGGGATCAGATTAAATGACTGAAAGACAAAACCGATCTTTCCACCCCTTATTTCTGCAAGATCAGAATCGGAAAGCCCCTCAACCGAATGTCCGTCAAAACAATATGAGCCGCTGTCCGACCTATCAAGGCATCCGATAATATGCATCAGGGTAGATTTCCCTGAGCCGGAGGGTCCCTTGATGACCATATATGCGTTTTTATTTACGGCAAGATTTATATTTCTAAGGACGGGGACCTCAGCATGTCCGATATGATAACTTTTAAACAGGCTCTTTATCTCTATTATAGTTTCACCCATCTATTCATTCTTTACTACGACACGGCTTCCATCCTTCAGATTAAGGATATCTATTGAGGAGATTATCTCTTCCCCCTCCCGCAGTCCATCCTCTACTACGGTAAAATCCCAGTTGGAAAGACCGAGGCGAAGGTATCTTTTTTTAACACTGCCGTTTTCAACAACGAATACATACCTCTTCTCCCCCCTCCCCATAAGCAGGTTTGTAGGAACGAGCGGTGCATCAGGTATCTTGTCAATCAGAATCTCCACATCGCATGACATTCCCGGTCTGAGCTTTTCCTTATGCTGGTCTATGGAGACCTTTATAGTTACAGTCCTCCCCTCCAATTTCTCTTCAGAGACAATCGGGGATATCTCATATATCTTTCCGATAAATTCTGTGCCCGGGAAGGCATCTATGGTAATCTTCACCTCCTGCCCCTCATGTATTTTATGTATATCAGCCTCATCAACAGGCGCATGGACATACATGGAGTTGTTATCAACTATCTCTGCCAGCGCTACACCGGGGAGAACCATCTCCCCCACCTCAACCTGTTTAAAGGAGACGATTCCGTTAAAAGGAGCTGCGATTATCAGGTAGCCCTTCTGAATTACGGCGATTCTGAGCGACTCCTCCAGATGCTCCACCTCTGTCTTTGCAGCAAGCATCTCCTTTTCCTTGAGCACGACTCCTTCCTTGCTGGCAAGAGCAGACTCGTATACCGCATGTGCAACATCATAATTTCTGAGTGTTGTGTCCATCTGCTGGTCTGATATTATCCCCTGGCGCATCATATCCTGTGCCCTCCGGAGTGCAGCCGATGCCTCCTTCCGATTGGCTTCAGTTTCCTGAATCCTTAAATTGACAAGCTTTTTTTCCACCTCAAATGCCGCCTTTGCCTGTTCATACCTGACCTTTGCCAGCGAGAGGTTCGCCTCAACCATTTTTATATTTGCAGATGCCTCCTCCGTCTCAAGGGCAATAAGCTCCTTTCCTGCCTTAACTATGTCCCCTTCGTTGAAGCCGACCCTGATGACCCGCCCGTTTATCCGCGACGATATTTTTGCAGCCCTGTCCGCCTTTATAGTTCCGGAAGATGTGGATGTAACAGTATATAGAAACAGCCTGCGGGTGACCTTCTTTGTCTGAACCGGTATGACAGTGGTTTTCCGATAATAAAGGTATCCTCCCACTCCGGCGGCAGAAAGGATGAAGATGATGAGCAGGATTTTCAGGATTCTCTGCGAAACTGTCTTTTTCCTTTTTTGCATAATTGAAAGAACAGAGCCCCCTCACATCTCCTCTCTCTCGCACATAAATTATGTGCGGGGAGAGGGTTAGGGTGAGGGGGAATTTTTTAATTTCCCATGTCTGAATAGATTATATCAGAAAAATAAGCCCTAAGTCACAATAAGATAGCCCGAATTGAACTTGACTGCATTTTGGATATGAGCAATAATTGGCTGTATCTTGTTGAGCAAATCATGCATTAAGGTCCGGTTTAAGGGCAACGATATTCCATATTTTGCTTATGGCAGGGCATATATAAGGGTAGCGGATGAAGACCGGCAATTAAGCGCTAAAGAACTTGAAGGGCTGATTCTCAGAAAGAATAAGGATAAATTAAGATGGGATACCGAAGTCTGCAAAGAAGCAAAGATTACAGACATAAGCGCAACTAAAGTTAAATCTTTTTTGAAAGGTTCAGGGCTGAAATATGATACTGTGCACAATGCGCTTGAAAAATTAAAGCTCATGTCTGACGGTAAGCTCCTCAATACAGCCGCAATCTTATTTGCCAGAAAACCGCAGGCATTTTTTTCCAATGCTCGCCTCAGATGCGCTGTTTTCAACACAACAGACACATCGTTTACCATTGATATGCAGGATTTTGAAGGAGACCTCTTTTACCTGATAGAAAAGGCTGAAGGTTACATCCTCAAAAATATTCATATCGGCATGAAGCTGGAAGGATTAAGAAGGATAGATGTGCCTGAGATTGACAAGTCAGCTTTCAGAGAAGCAATAATCAATGCTTTCTGCCATAGGGATTACCGGGAGTTTGATTCTGTTAACATCGCTGTTTTCAAAGACCGTGTTGAAATAAGGAGCCCGGGGTTGCTTTATGGCGGTCTGACCATAGAGACCATCAGGACAAAGATGGTTTCAGAAAGAAGAAACGAGATGATTGCCGAGATGCTTCATCGTGTTCATTTTATAGAAAAATGGGGCAGGGGCATCAAGCTTATACTCTCCAAAGAGCCGGACACTAAATTCAGTGAAATAGGCACAAAGTTTATTGCTACTTTTAAGCGTAGGAGTTATTTTGAGGGCAAGAAAGGATTAGGAAAGTTGGATGAAAAGGGCAGAGAAAGTAAGGAGAAAAGTAAGGAGAAAAGTAAGGAGAAAATTCTCCGCCTCATGATTGATAATTCGGCAATAACTATACAGGAGATTGCAGAAATACTCGGGATGAGCCTTGCCGGTGTTGAAAAATCTATCCGAATACTTAAACAGCAGGAACATTTGCGCCGTATCGGTCCCGACAAGGGCGGTTACTGGGAAGTGGTGAAGAAATAAAAGACGTTAAAAGGACGCCAAAATTCTGTTTCCCTCCCCATTGATGGGGGAGGGTTAGGGTGGGGGTGAACTATTACAAAAAGGTAAAATAGGGTTGATTAAATATGAAACCCCCCTTTAGTAGAAACCAAAAGAGTGGCGGAAAAAAGCGGGATGGGAATTAGGGATGGTGTTTCTCTTATTTCGTTAATATGGCTTATTAGAGAAGCAGATTCGTGCTACGAAGATAGGGCAGTGGCGTGTAAAGCCTGGGGATAGGGAGGAGTTTGTCAGGGCAAGGACGAATAAGTAACTATAGAAATTTTAAAAAATATGTTTGGGCTAAGTTATAGATGAAAAGGTTATCACGTCAATTGCTTCAAAAAAGCCAAGAGGCGTTTTTATTAAGCTTGGAGATATACAATAAACCTACTATTCAATATAGATTAGAGTCATTTTGTTTCTTTTTTACTAATGCGTGGGAGCTTTTATTGAAGGCATATTTATTAGAAGGAACAAAAAGTGAGAAATCAATTTTTTACCCTAAAGAGAAAAACAAGCCAAGAAAGTCAATTACATTGAGAGATGCGCTTAAACGAATATTCCATAATGAAAAAGACCCTGTACGGAAGAATGTCGAGGACATAGCTGATTTAAGAGATTCTGCAACGCATTTAGTTGTGAGCGAACTTGAAACGATTTATGTTGGATTGTTTCAAGCAGGGGTTTTAAATTATCTGGAAAAACTTAAGGAATGGTTTGGAGTGAATGTTGCAGATAAGATTTCTCCTGCTATGCTAAGTCTGATCTTCGATATAGGCAAAGTAAATCCAGTTTTATTGAGAAAAAAACATGGTAGAGAAATAGCTGATTTCTTTGCGAATAAGGCAAATGAGATAGAGAGTAATATCTCTAGCCTAAGTGACAAGAAATATTGCATATCAGTAGAGTATAAACTTGCGTTAGTTAAGAATCCCAAAGATGCTGATATTACTCTCTCATCTGGCCCTCAAGGTAAATTTAGCGGTACTGTAATTGAGGTTCCCAAAGACCCGTCCTTAACGCATCCATATAGGCAGATAGACTGCATAAATCAAGTAAAAGCTAAAATAGCTCAAGGGATAGTTTTTAATAGCTATGATTTTCAGGCCATTCTTCATAAAGATAAGATTAGAGGAAATAACAAGTACCATTATCGCTACAAAGCGTTTGGCAGCAATTCGCTCATAATCATCCCTCTGGCGCGTTACAACCGTCACAAGATGATAGAGGAATAACAAAGGTTATAAAAGAAGCGTTTAAGACGGTTGATATTACTTTATTGGATCATATTATCATTGGGAATAACGATTATTACAGTTTTAGGAATAATGGTATAGATGTTTAATCGCTTTGAGGGCGTAAATTTTAAAGGACCAATTTCGTTGGTTTCTGAATTAAACGGTTAGTTGCTAGAGTGTATTGAAAACATATAAATGTGATAGGATAATTTTTAATACAGATGTCTTATTAATAAAGATTTTGAAGTAAAGGAGGTTTTTATGCCGGCAATATACAAAAATTTTATAAATGGTAAATGGGTGGAATCGGTTTCAGGCAAGACATTTGAGAATAGAAATCCTGCAAATAAGGATGAAGTTATTGGAATATTTCAAAGGTCAAATAAAGAGGATGTGAACAGGGCTGTAGAGGCTGCAAAGGGTGCCGCTGAGATGTGGAGAAAATTCCCTGCCCCAAAGAGAGCAGAAATTTTGTATCGTGTGGCAGAGATGCTGATTAAAATGAAAGAGGATTATGCACGAGATATGACAAGGGAGATGGGTAAAGTGCTGAAGGAGGCAAGGGGAGATGTGCAGGAGACAATTGACATGACCTACTATGTGGCAGGGGAGGGGAGGAGATTATTGGGAGATACCACCCCGTCAGAGCTTCCTGATAAATTCTGTATGTCCGTTAGAATACCTGTAGGGATTGTGGCTGCAATAACGCCCTGGAATTTCCCGATGGCAATCCCTTCATGGAAAATAGCACCTGCCCTTGTTGCAGGAAATACAGTTATCTTTAAACCTGCCTCTGATACACCCCTTTCAGCGGTAAATTTTGTAAAGCTCTTTGAGGATGCCGGACTGCCAAAGGGTGTCTTGAATATGGTTACAGGAACGGGTTCAGAAGTTGGGGAACCTTTAATCTTACACAATGATGTAAAACTTATCTCTTTCACGGGTTCAAGTGAGGTAGGTAGATTTGTGGCGACAGATTGTGCCCATAAAATGAAGAGATGCTCCCTTGAAATGGGGGGCAAGAATGCAATTATTATAATGGACGATGCAAATCTGGATTTGGCTATAGAAGGTGCAATATGGGGAGGTTTCGGAACGACAGGTCAGAGATGCACTGCAGCAAGCAGGGTAGTTGTGCATAAAGCAAAGGCAAAAGAATTTATCTCCAAATTTTCAGAGAGGGCAAAGGCACTTAGATGCGGCAATGGACTTCTTCCTGATATGGATGTAGGTCCTGTCATAAATGAATCTCAATTGAATAAAGTTCATGGTTATACAAAAATCGGGAAGGATGAGGGTGCAAAGTTACTTATAGGTGGAGAGCCATGCACGGACAAAGGATGTGAGAAGGGTTATTTTTACAAGCCCACAATATTTGTGGATGTGGATAGAAATATGCGTATAGCACAGGAGGAGATATTCGGTCCAACAGTTTCAATAATAACAGTTGACAGTCTGGAGGAGGCAATAGAAGTGGTAAATGGCATAAAGTATGGACTGTCGTCGTCCATATATACACAGGATGTAAATAAGGCATTTGTTGCAATGAGGGATATATATGCAGGGATTACATACATAAACTCATCAACCATTGGTGCAGAGGTTCATCTCCCTTTTGGAGGGGTAAACCAAACAGGGAATGGTCACAGGGAGGGCGGCACAACAGCAATAGACATATTCACAGAATGGAAGACCCTCTATATTGATTACAGCGGCAGACTCCAGAAGGCACAGAGTATTGAATAGTAGTTTCAATTCAGGAATACTTAACTATGGATTCTCAATCAATTATGGGTGAGCTGTGGAGATGTACCTGCGGGTATGTATACAATCCAATGCTCGGAGACACGAAGGGCGGAATCAAACCGGGGATAAAGTTTAAAGATTTACCAGCCAATTGGGTCTGCCCATCCTGTGGATTGCCAAAAGAGAAATTTGAAAAAATGGAATGAGTAACTATAAACTTTATTCGGCATCCCTCCTTTCAGGGTTTCTCCTTATATCAATATTTCCCGGATTCAATTTGGAGATATTTGCATGGGTATCTCTTGTCCCGCTTTTTATTGCAACAAGAAAGACATCTCCCCTTGCTTCATTAAAGTTAGGATTCATAGCAGGCTTTGTATTCTATATCGGTGTTATTTACTGGGTAGTAATTGCCATGACAAAATATGGGGGTATGCCTTTCATAGTAAGCCTTACTGTCCTTATTTTGCTGTCAGGGTATCTTGCTATTTATGTATCTCTATTTACCTTTTTGCTTTCCTATTTTAGCAATCAGCAAAGGTATATCTTAGCTCCATTTTTATGGGTGGCTTTAGAGCTTATCAGGGCTCATTTTTTAACAGGTTTTCCGTGGGCGAGTCTTGGCTATTCTCAGTTTAAGACTTTACCAGTTATTCAAATAGCAGATGTTACCGGTGTTTATGGTGTATCATTCATCATAGTGATGGTTAATGCAGCTATAGCCCTTTTTATTGAAAGTATAACCCCCCTTCACCCTCCCCTTAATAAGGGGGGGAGCGGGGGGGTGAGGCAGTTTGCAACAAGATATATGCTTGCAACTGCCATTCTGCTCATCTCCTTTTCAATTTATGGTTTCTGGAGAATTAATCTTTTTAACTCTGAACTCAAAACTCAAAACTCAAAACTCAAGGTTGCTCTTATTCAGGGGAATATTGAGCAGGATATGAAGTGGGATGAAAGATATCAGAATGAGGTATTTGACGCCCATGTGAATCTTACCATGCAGGCATCTCTTGATAAACCTGATTTGATTGTATGGCCGGAGTCTGCCACACCATTCTATTTTCAGGCTGATAGAAATTTCAGGTCAAAAATGATTGAACTTGCTCAAAGGGGGGGAAGTTTTATCCTCTTTGGCACCCCGGGCTATGAAATAACCGATGGAAAAAATGTCCCTTATAATAGGGCATATCTCCTGTCTCCACATGGAGATGTGGCTGGTAAATACGATAAGATTCACCTTGTCCCCTTTGGTGAATATGTCCCGTTAAGAAAGATACTATTCTTTATTGACAAAATGGTCGTGGGGATTGGCGATTTTCAAAGCGGTGAGGAGTATACCATATTTAAAACTCAAAACTCACGACCCACTTTTGCGGGTGTCCCGAAAACTCAAAACTCTTTTGGAGTCCTTATATGTTTTGAGGTAATCTTTCCTGATTTAGTAAGAAGGTTTGTAAAGAATGGTGCAGAGTTTTTGGTGAATATTACGAATGATGGATGGTATGGAAAAACTGCCGCCTCCCCTCAGCATATAGCAATGGTTGCCTTCAGGGCTGTGGAAAACCGCGTCCCTGTCGTCAGGGCTGCAAATACGGGAATAAGCGGTATAATAGAACCAACAGGGAATATAAAAAAGGAGACTGATATATTTGTCAGGACTCATATCTCAGGGGAAATTAAAACAGGTTCAACCGTAAAGACATTTTATACTCAATATGGAGATGTGTTTGCCTATCTCTGTGTTGCAGTAACTCTGTTATTGTTTTTTCTTTCAAAAGGGTTGACGCTGAAATATAAATTCATTTAGAACACGGATAATTCGGGTTGGGTTAATCTGTTCTGATAAGGCTTATGCATATACCGGATGGATTTCTTGAACCAGAGGTGTGGATTCCTCTGACCGCAATTTCAGGAATGTCTCTCGTGTCTGTTTCCAGAAAGATAAGTGACGGTATGGATGAGGAGGCAATTCCATTAATGGGTGTTATGGCTGCATTTGTATTTGCTGCCCAGATGATTAATTTCCCTGTAGGTGGAGGGACATCAGGGCATCTGATGGGAGGTGTCCTTATTGCGGCAATTGTAGGGCCTTATGGAGGGCTTATTATTATGAGCACAATCCTTATACTCCAAGCCCTCCTTTTCCAGGATGGAGGGATTACCACCCTCGGTGCAAATATTTTTAATATGGGAATTGTAGGAACTCTCTTTGGATATTTAATATTTAAAGGAATAAACTGGCTGACAGGGAATGTTAGATTTTCTGTATTTGCTGCTTCATGGTTTTCAGTAGCGGCTGCATCAGCTGTTACTGCTATAGAATTATCCCTCTCTGGAATTATTCCAATGAAAGTATCTCTCCCTGCCATGATTGGAGTTCATTCTATAATAGGTATAGGAGAAGGGATAATAACGATTTCAGCCCTTGAACTTGTAAGCAAAGTGAAAAAGGAGACTATTCTGGTGGATATTACAGATGAAAACAGAATCAGGAAAAAATCGTCATGGATATGGTTGGCAGTTTCTATAGCAATAGCTGCAATCTTATCTCCTTTTGCCTCAAAACTTCCCGATGGTCTGGAAAGGGTTGCAGAAACTTTTGGATTTATTGGAAGAAAGAAATTAACCCTTTATTCACTATTTCGTGATTATCAAATATCAGATATTTATGGCAAGGTGTCAACAGTAATAGCAGGTGTTATGGGTGTTCTTATAGCCTTTGCCCTGTCTTATACAGTAATAAAGGTATTAAAGGGCATGAGAAGTAAGAGGTAAGAAGTTTAAAATGATTGACCCGTCTTATATAGACAGATATAGCAATATAGATGCAATATATCAGAAACTTGATGCGAGGGTGAAGCTTCTGATAACAATAATCTTTATTATTGTCATGACTGTTTTTGTAGGGGATAACCCTCTGCGAATAATCCCCTTTTTTATTTTTATAGTCATTTTATCAGCAATGTCAAAACTTTCTCCAAAGGTCTTATTCAGGAGGAGCCTTCCTGCTTTTCCTTTTCTATTTTTTGCATCCCTTACACTCTGGTTTTCAAAAGGTAATCATCCTGCCATATCAGTTTTTTTAAAGGGGTTGGTTTCAGTGTTATCAGTAATCATTCTGGTTTCTACAACGAATTTTTCCAATCTACTCAGAGGGCTTGAGGGTCTTAAGACCCCTTCACTTATTGTATCTATGCTCTCCTTTGTATATCGTTATGTATTTATAATTACCGATGAATACAGCCATATAAAGATAGCCAGAGAATCCAGAAATTTTGGCGGCAGCAAACGATGGCAGTGGAAGACGATAGGCTATAGTATGGGCAGCCTTTTCCTACACAGTTATGAGCGTGGGAATTGGGTATATTCTGCTATGGCTGCGAGGGGCTATAATGGAAACATAAGGGTTCAAAAATTACAACAGATTGGCATTGGGGATGTTATATTTGTGGTTATATCAATAACATATCTTATTATTGCAGTATGGATACTGTCATAGAGGTTAAAAATCTTACCTATCAATATTCTGCAGGTAATAAAGCCCTTGATAGCCTGAGCTTAACAGTTTCTCGTGGTGAGAGGGTTGCCGTGGTAGGTCCGAACGGAGCCGGGAAATCCACATTTATTCTGCATCTTAACGGTATATTAAACGGTGAAGGTCATATAAAAATTATGGGAATGACTGTGGAAAAAGTGAATCTCCCGAAGATAAGGCAGAAGGTGGGGGTTGTATTTCAGGACCCCGACCATCAACTTTTCTCACCAACTGTTTTTGAAGATGTTGCCTTTGGTCCGATAAATATGGGGTTTTCGGAAAAAGAGGTAAAGGACAGGGTTTCGGAGGCTCTTGGAAAAGTGGGTATGGCAGGTTCTGAATGGAGACCTCCCCACCATCTCAGCTTTGGTGAAAAGAGGAGGGTGTGCATTGCATCTGTATTATCTATGTCTCCTGAGATACTTGTCCTTGATGAGCCCTCAAGTTCACTTGACCCGCGGAGCAGAAGAGAACTGATAAACTTATTAAAAGGTTTTGATATAACCCTTATCATAGCTACCCATGATTTGGAGATGACACTTGAACTTTGTAAGAGAACAGTTGTGATAGACAGGGGAGCTGTTATTGTGGATGGTGATATAAGGGAAATACTTGGAGATGAGAGCCTTATGCTAAAACATGGTCTTGAAGTCCCTCATTCTATAAAATTTACCCATTCTCACACACACGACCACAGAAGGGACGAGGAGCTACATTTCCATTCTCATTATCATCCTCATCCAGAGATACACGAGCATAAAGAAAGGTTATGATTTTATCAGACCTTGAAATCTGATTATTTTTGAGGTAATCTTAATTTGGCAGACAAAACATGAAGCAGAAAAGTCCCTGATTCATTCAGGGTCGTTTTTTTGCAATTTAAACCCTTCTGGAGGCAATAATGAAATTCTTTATAGATACTGCAGATATTAATGAGATAAAGGCTGCACTGGAAATAGGTATTATTGATGGGGTAACTACCAATCCGTCTCTGATTGCAAAGACAGGTAAAGATTTTAAGACTGTGGTTGATGAAATATGCGCTGTAGTGGATGGGCCTATAAGTGTAGAGGCTATAAGTATGGATGCCGAAGGGCTTATTAAAGATGCAAGGGAATTATCAAAGATAAATAAAAATATTGTCGTAAAAATCCCCATGACTGAAGAGGGATTAAAGGCAGTAAAAAAAGTCAGTCAGGAGGGGATACATACAAATGTTACTCTGGTATTCTCACCAACTCAGGCAATATTGGCTGCGAAGGCAGGGGCTACTTATATAAGCCCATTTGTAGGGAGACTGGATGATATAAGCCATATCGGCATGGAGATAGTAGAGCAGATAGTTAATATATATGACAACTATGACTTTTCCACAGAGGTCATTGTGGCAAGCATAAGAAACCCTCTCCATGTGGTGGATGCGGCACTGATGGGTGCTGATGTAGCAACTATTCCATTCGGTGTGATAAAACAATTAGTAAAGCACCCGCTTACAGATATAGGCATAGAGAGATTCCTTTCTGACTGGAAAAAGGTGCCAAAGATTTAGCCGCAGACTTACACAGACTAAAGAAAAAAATAATTTATTTTATATTAATCTGTAGTTACTATTTTTCTGTGAAAGTCTGTGGCAAATATTGATTCACCCATAACAAATGTCTTCATCTGAAATCATCACTGCCAAAAATCTCACCAAGATATACGGAAATATTACTGCCGTTGATGGGATAAGTTTTTCCATCTTCAGAGGCGAGTGCTATGGATTTCTTGGTCCGAATGGTGCTGGTAAGACAACCACCATAAAAATGGTTCACTGTTTTTCTCCACTTACATCAGGTGAGCTTGTTGTGGGTGGGATGAATGTAAATAAAGACCAGAGGAAGATAAAAGAAATTATAGGTGTGGTGCCGCAGGAAGAAAATCTTGACCCCGATTTAAGTGTATTTAAAAATCTTACTGTATATGCCCGCTATTTTAATGCCCCCAGAAAGGAGGCAGAGAAGAGGGCTGTTGAATTGCTCGATTTTATTCATCTGAAGGACAGAATGAACAGTCGCATAAAAGATATCTCAGGCGGTATGAAAAAAAGACTGCTCATTGCCCGCTCACTTATGAATAATCCGAAAGTATTAATACTTGATGAGCCAACCACAGGCTTGGACCCGCAGGCAAGACACTTAATATGGCAGAGATTGAGGTTGCTGAAAAAAGCCGGGATGACCATGATTCTCACGACACATTATATGGAAGAGGCATCACAGCTCTGCGACCGTGTAGCTATAATGGACAGGGGTAAGATATTATTGGAAGGAGAACCAAAGAAGCTGGTAGCTGATGAAATAGGGACAGAGGTTATAGAGATGAGATTGGATGATGAAAATCAGGATGCAGAACTTCTCATGGCGAACCTTGAACAATTTAAAAAATTTAAATTTACATACGAAAGGGTAGGGGATACCATTTATATTTTTTCCAATAATGGCAGGGAGCTACTGCATTCCATTGTAGATATAAAGCACACTCACCTTCTTCACAGACCTGCTACACTGGAAGACCTCTTTTTAAAACTTACAGGGAGAGGACTCCGTGAATAATTTCAAATTTCAAATTTCAAATTTCAAATTTATATTACCAGACATATCATGGCGGGCATACAGGGTCTGGCAGAGGAATAGCTATTCTTACCTGAGATTTTATAAGGCAAATTTATTGGGTAATCTCGGAGAACCGCTGATGTATCTCTTTGGAATGGGCATAGGAATCGGGGGCTATCTACAGGCAATTGAAGGGGTATCGTATATAGAATTTATTGCCCCGGGTATTATAATGGTCCCTGCCATGTATTCTGCATCTTTTGAATGCACCTTTGGTTCTTTTACAAGAATGACAGAACAGAAGACCTATGACGGCATCCTTGCCACACCGTTAAGTGTGGGAGACCTTGTTATGGGAGAAATCCTCTGGGGTGCCACAAAGAGTCTTATAAGTGGCAGTATAATGTTGTTTATAATCTATTTAGCCGGTTTGATGAAATCTTCTATACTGATGGTTATACCTCTATTAATACTTGTCTTTCTTATAGGATTTCTTTTTGCATCTCTTGCTATGATAGCTACTGCACTTTCCCCGAGTTACGATTTTTTCAATTATTTTTTTACTCTGATTCTCACACCTATGTTCTTTTTTTCAGGCATCTTCTTCCCGCTTTCCAATTTTCCGGCATGGGTAAAAATTGTGTCAAACCTTATGCCCCTGACCCATGCAGTTAATATATCCCGCTATTTCCTTTCCAATGTAAATTATTCCCATATTCTTTCCAGCACATTGGTTCTTATAGCCTGTACTATAATATTCAGTTTTTTGGGTGTAAGTCTTATTAAAAAGAGGATAATAAAGTAGGTGGTTTGACCGGCACGATAGGAGAAGTTGAGCTATTATTGAGATTATTCTTTTGACCTGCTATTCAGAAACTCTCTTAGTTTTTTTCCTATATCCTGTTCTCTGATTAATGCCTCTCCTATGAGGAATGCATCTACACCTGTTTCCTGAAGATATAGTATATCGTCCCTCTTTTCTATACCACTTTCACTCACTACAGTGGCACCTTCCGGTATATACTTAATCAGCCTTTCAGTTGTTTTTATATCTACCTTAAAAGTATTAAGGTCCCTGTTGTTTATTCCTATTAAATCTGCATTTATTGATAGGACATTTTCTATTTCCCTTTCCGTATGGACTTCTATAAGCGGATGCATTCCCATTTCCATGCCGAGATGTATATAATCCTCCATCTGATTTTTCTCCAGTATGGCTGCAATCAGAAGGAATGCATCAGCATTATATGCCCTTGTCTCAAAGACCTGATACCCGTCAATGATAAAATCCTTTCTTAAGACAGGAAGGCTGATAACACTTTTTACGGTCTGCAAATATTTAATATCGCCATGAAAAAAGGGTTTATCTGTAAGGACAGATATTGCAGATGCCCCGTTTTCCTGATATATCTCAGCAATCTTTAAAGGATTAAAATCTTCCTTTATAATGCCTTTTGATGGTGATGCCATTTTTATCTCTGCAATAATTCTGATTGACGGCTGCTGGTTATTATTTGCTGGTTTCAGCGGTTTTAGAAAATCCCTCGTTCCCTCCATATCCCTTATCTTTACCTTAAGTTCCGAAAGGGGGGTTTTTGTTTTCAGATACTCCACTTCTTCTCTTTTTGCTTTTATTATCTTTTGGAGCATGATTCAAACTTATAACAGTTATTGGTTGTTGGTTGATAGTTGTCAGTTAGACTCTCTGTATTCATTCGTCAGCCTTCTTAATCCCTCAAGTTTTTTCATTGCCATACCAGAATCTATTGATTCAGATGCCGCATTCAAACCTTCCTTTAAATCTTTTGCCCTCCCCCCGGCAACAATTGCAGCGGCGGCATTTAACAGGACAATGTCTCTCTGCGGCCCCTTTTTCCCATTTAATATATCCAGTGTAATGCGGGCATTTATCTCTGAATCTCCTCCGAGGATATCCTCTCTTCTGCATCTCTTAAATCCAAAATCCTCAGGGGTAATATTATAATTTTTTACCTTCCCGTTTTTAAGCTCTGATATATGTGTCTTTTCTGCGAGGGTTATCTCATCCAGTCCATCTTCTCCATGGACGACAAATACATGTATGCTTCCAAGATTACACAGAACCTTTGCGAGAGGCTCTGTCAGCTTTGAATCATAAACACCAAGCACCTGTGAATGTGCGCCGGCAGGGTTTGTGAGGGGTCCTAATATATTAAATATTGTCCTTATACCTATCTCTCTTCTGGGACCTATTGCGTATTTCATGGCACTGTGGAGCATCGGGGCAAAAAGGAAACCTATACCGATTTCATCAAGACATCTTTCCACATATGATACCTCAACTTCTATATTGACGCCAAGCGTCCTCAATACATCTGCACTGCCTGATTTGCTTGAGACAGACCTGTTTCCATGTTTTGCAACTGTAAGTCCTGTCCCTGCCGCTACGAATGCTGTGGTTGTTGAGATATTGAATGTTCCCGATTCATCACCTCCGGTTCCGCACGTATCAACTACTATTTTTGACCTTGTCTTGATATGTAAAACCTTTTCCCTCATAACTCTTGCTGCACCTGTGATCTCCTCCACTGTTTCACCCTTCATCCTCAGGGCAGTTATGAAAGAACCTATCTGAGCGGGGCTTGCACCACCTGACATAATCTCCTCAAAGGTAATGACCATCTCAGCTTCTGTCAGGTCCTTTCTCTCAATAACCTTTGAAATTGCCTCTCTAATCATTTTCGTTTCCTCCAAATTGGATTACCTCATTGTAAATACTCTTTGCATATAAAAATTATATATTAGAAAAATTAACATTATCAAATAAAAAAGACCAAACAAATTATTTCAACAAATTATTCCATCTTGACAAAGACCGATAAGAAGATTATAAGATATGTGCATGAAGGAGTCATTAAGATATTTAAATAATGCAAAAGAGATATTAAAGTCTGTTCCGGTAGAAAATGATACCTATACAGATAAGAAAAATTGGTGTCAAGCGAAAAATTTGGCGAAAAATTTGGGGAATTTGGGGAATTTTAGGTCATTTGGGAAGTAAGGGGATATCCCACATCTATACTTATGTTTGGAGTGTGACAATAAAATAAAAAAACAGTAGATTTCAGATAGAACTCTCCTGTTAGAGATTATGATATTTTTTCTAAATATCTCTGCAATAAACCTCTATATCTGGGATGTAGTCTGAATGGTAATCGGGCTCCCTTTTCCATGGAGTTGTAATAAGGGGAGGTGGAGAGCGACTTGGAGAATGGAGTAATCCGAGATGAGAGAGAATCTTATGAATAGCTATATCATCTTCAATAGCAGATACAATCTTCATAGTTGCCCCACATTTTGGACATAACAGAGGGTCTACCTCATAAATCTTACGAATCAGTGCTGCCCATCGTTTTCTGCACGATTTCTGGTAATCAGTCAAATCTTCTGAAAGAGTGGTTGTCTTATCTGCCTGTGAGTTGCACGCAGACAGGTTTAACTCCCCATCCTTTTTTCTCACCAATTCAAAGGGCACGACAAAGTCTTCATCTATAGTTGTAAGGTTAGTTATAAATCCGATAAATTCTCTGAATTCTTCTGGTGTCAGATGTCTGCCGACTTCCTCTGCAATTAATCTTGGAATGCGTATGGAATTTGTTGGAAATGTATCAAAAATTGTATCAAGAAGCGTCTCACAGGCAGGTTTTTTAAAAGCACCGAAACCGAAGATATATTCGTTTGAGTCAAGAATGAGTAACAAGTTTTTTGTCCCAGATATCTTCTCTGGTCTTCCGGAGGGTCTCTATTACTTCATCTTCTGTCATGTCAGAAAAAGAATGCTTTCTTTTAGATATAAGTTTTCGCAATTTTGTAAGATGTTCCTTTGCCTTTTTAATATTGGGTTTTGCCATAAATTATCACCTCTATTTGAGAAAAATATATCACAATAAAAAGGGGGAGTCAAATAAATGGAAACAGATACTTTATTAAATGACAGCAGAGGATTGATTGACTTAAAAATAAAATCCTATTTCAAAGAGAATGCTGACTTTGTTTTGACAATCATAGACGGATTTTTTGATTTTATAATCGTAGCTTGTGATTATGACGGGAATATTGTTGCCTATAATATGGGATGCCTGAACACATTAGGCTATACCTATGAAGATATGAATGGCATAAAGGAGCTTTACACCCTTTTTCCAAGAGACTTTAATAAATCAGGAAAACTGCAGGAAGAAATAAATACCCTTTTTCAAAAGGGGAGGGTCTCCTTTGAATTAGAGATGGAAAGAAAGAACGGAGAGAAATTCCCTGCAAAAGTCATGTTTATCCTTTCTAAAGACACTAAAGGGAAACTTGTAGGTTTTTTGATGATTGGGGAAGATATAACCAGGCTGAAAGAGAATGAAGAAAAATTAAGGAGGCAGGTAGAGGAGCTTGAGCGGTTCAAAAAGGCAACAATCCAGAGGGAACTTAGGATGGAGGAGCTGAAGAGGAAGGTGAAGGAGTTGGAGGGGAGGCTGAGAAGTACGGAATGAGGAATGCGGAGTGCAGAATTAAAAAATTTAGATTCAGCGTTTTTAAAATAATATCAGGGGTGTTTAGAATGTTTTTTCTCTTTTTTTTCTGCAAAATGAAAAAAAATGGCAGAGCCAATTCCTATCAATGCAAAAAATATGAGTGTCATAGTAAGAGTATCCATTATTCATCCTCCTTTTCTGGTGTTATCAATAAGGCAGCTATATATAGAATTGCAAGGACTATAAATCCTGCCAATGCTCTTAAAGGTGTTACAGGACTTTCAGGTAAAAGTGCATTTATACCAATGCGATCCCTCCGTATTCAACTATTTTAAATAGCATATCAAAATAATGTAGGGTTCGTTCCCTGAACAAACCATTTTATATCTGTATTTATCTGTGGCTAATACATAATTTGGTTTAATTATTTCTGCAAATATATTAAAAACTCCACATTACCTTTTTGACCAGCTATTGGGGACTCTGTTACATTTAATACTTTAAGACCCAAATCAATCGCAAAGGATTTTATTTCAGAGATAACCTTCTCATGTTTTTCTTTTTCCCTCACTACTCCCCCCCTTCCCACTTCACCTTTTCCTATCTCAAACTGGGGTTTTATAAGGGCAATTATTTCACCATTATCTTTGAGTAGATTTTTTACTGCAGGAAGGACCAATTTTAAAGATATGAAGGAGACATCTATTGTGGCTATATCAACCTGCTCACCAATGTCAGAGGGTTTTATATATCGGATATTCTTTCTTTCTATAACAACAACCCTTGGGTCTTTTCGGAGCTTCCATGCCAATTGACCGTATCCTACATCTACTGCATATACTTTTTTGACGCCGTATTGAAGGAGGCAGTCTGTAAAACCACCTGTTGATGCACCGACATCTATTGCAACTTTATCTTTTACATTGATATTAAATTCTTTTATTGCCTTCTCAAGTTTTAGTCCGCCGCGGCTTACATAGGGTATATCTTTGCCTGTAAGTTTTATCTCTGCATCTTCATCCACAAGTATGCCAGCCTTATTGACAGGATTACCATTGACACTTACATCTCCTGATAGTATAAGACCCTTTGCCCTTTCACGGCTCTGAATGATGCCCCTTTCCACAAGGAGACTATCCAACCGTTTTTTTTGCATAAACACAGATTACACAGATTATAAAGAAAAATTATACAGATTGGTTTTCAATCGGTGTAATCTGTCTTTTTTAATCAGTGTAATCTTATTGCTTTTCAGGAATTCTGATATTGTGGAGGCAATTGCTGACGGGGTTAGCTGATATTTCTCTCTTATAATTGATTGTGAGCCATGCTCAATGAATTTATCAGGCAAACCTATCCTTTTTACCTTTATATTATTGAGACCTTCCTCTTCAAGGACTTCCAATACTGCACTTCCGAAACCTCCCTGAAGGACATTTTCTTCTATTGTAATAATAAAACCTGTTTTTTTACAGAAATTTTTTATTACATCCCTATCAATGGGCTTAACAAATCTCATGTTTGCTACCGCCGCATCAATTCCTTTATTTGATAAAATAGCTGATGCCTCAAGAGATGGATATACCATATTGCCAATGGCTAATATTGCTATATCGTAACCATTTCTTATTAGTTCAGCCTTTCCTATTTCTATTGTTTTTAATTCCTCTTCCATTTTAGCCCCTTCGCCACTCCCCCTCGGATACCTTATGGTTGATGGTCCATTGTATTCAATGGCAGTTTTAATCATATGCTGGAGTTCATTCTCATCTTTCGGTGCCATCAATACCATATTTGGCAGCGAACGGAGATAGGAAAGGTCAAATGCCCCCTGATGTGTTGCCCCATCCTCACCCACTATACCTGCCCTGTCAATGGCAAATGTGACGGGAAGGTTTGTTAGACATACATCGTGAAGTATCTGGTCATATGCCCTCTGCAGGAATGTAGAGTAGATGGCTACCACCGGTTTAAAGCCATTTGATGCCATACCGGCTGCAAAGGTAACTGCATGTTGTTCTGCAATACCAACATCATAAAATCTTTCTTTGAATTTCTCCGCAAATTTGTCAAGCCCTGTTCCATCAGCCATTGCTGCTGTAATGGCTACAATCTTTTTATCTGTCTCTGCCATAGAAATGAGAGTTTTGCTGAAAATCTCTGTATAGGTAGGCAGAACTTTCCCTTTTTTGAAATTACCTGTGGCAATATCAAATGGCGGTGTGCCGTGAAATGAGTTTGCCCCATCCTCTGCAGGTCTGTAACCTTTACCTTTTGTTGTTATAACATGGACTAAAATCGGACCCTTTAGCTTCCTGATACCCTCAAAGGTAGTTAAGAGATAATTTATGTTATGGGCATCTATAGGGCCGACATATTTGAAACCGAGGTCCTCAAAAAATCTGCCGGGCACAAAAATGCTTTTTACGACTTCCTCTACCCTGTGTGCAAGCTTTGCCATCTGCCCTCCTATAGCCGGGATATTTCTTATGAGCCATTCTGCCTCTTCCTTTACCTTGTTATATAATTGACCGGTTATGATTTTGTTCAGGTGTGCTGATATGGCACCGACATTCTGGGAGATTGACATCTTATTATCATTTAGAATTACTATGAGATTGCTATTCAATGTGCCTGCATTATTCAGTCCTTCTAATGCAAGTCCTGCGGTCATAGAGCCATCTCCTATGACGGCTATAACTGAATTATTATTCCTCTTTACATCCCTTGCCCTCGCAAAGGCAAGTGCGAGAGATATAGAAGTTCCGCTGTGTCCTGTATCAAAGGAATCATAACTACTCTCTTCTCTTCTTGGAAAGCCGCTTATGCCTCCGTATTGACGCAGGGTTGCAAAATTCTCTCTCCTCCCGGTAAGGAGTTTGTGTGTGTAACACTGATGTCCGACATCCCATATAATTACATCATCCGGGGTATTAAATATATAATGGAGTGCTATTGTTAGCTCAACAACACCGAGATTGGATGCAAGATGCCCTCCCGTTTTGGATACGGTATCTATTATTAATTTTCTTATCTCCTTTGCAAGATTCGGAAGGTCTTCCCTGTCAATTTTTTTTAAATCCTCAGGGCTGTTTATGGTATCTAAAAGTTTCATATAAAATGATTACACAGATTACAAAGACTGATTACACAGATTGTATCCTTAATCGGTGTAATCTTTAAAAAATCTGTGTAATCTGTGTTTTTAAAATCTCCTCGCGATTATATATTCTGAAATATCCTTTAGCACTTCTGCTCTTTCACCAAACATCTCAAGCGATTTTATGCTATTATCAATCAATCTGCTGGCAATCTTTTTTGATTCAGCAATACCAAATATGGATGGATATGTAACTTTCTTCATCCTTTCATCACTGCCGGAGGTCTTTCCCATCATTTCACTTTCCCCCTCTACATCCAGTATATCGTCTATTATCTGGAAAGCAAGACCAATATTTTCACCATAGCGGGTTAGTGCGTTTAATTCATCCTCCTGACAATTGCTTAATATTGCCCCTCCCCTTACGGCAGCTAATATCATTTCTCCGGTCTTGTGGGTATGTATATATTCAAGAGTGGGGATGTCCACTTCCTTTCCTGTAGATTCAATATCCACAACCTGTCCTCCAATGGTGCCGGAGGGACCTACTCCCCTTGCAACTTCATTAATAGCCCTCAGGATAAGAAGTGGATTTATGTGAGGCATTGACCTTGTATCACTCATGATTTCAAATGCCATAGTCAGAAGGGCATCCCCTGTGAGTATGGCAATGGCCTCGCCAAACTCTTTGTGATTTGTGGGTTTACCCCTGCGAAAGTCGTCATTATCAAGGGCCGGCAGGTCATCATGTATAAGCGTATATGTATGTATCATCTCAATAGCACAGGCAAAAGGCAAGACCTCCTCCCTTTTACTGCCTATAGTTTTTGCTGATGCCATGACCAGTATAGGTCTAAGTCGTTTACCCCCTGCAAATAAACTATACCTGATTGAGTTGAAAATGTCAGGTGGGTAGCTATTTATGGATGGTATATACCTTTCAAGGGTGCCATCCACCAGCGTTTTCATGTCGTTAAGGTATTCCTTTATATTCAACGGATATTCTCCTACTATAGCATGCGGTGAAAAATTAAAAAGTCGTTCAAAAAAGTCATTTTTCACCAGAAACTACTATAGTCCAATAGATTCATGGAAATTATATCACAATTTTTTAAAGTATGTCTCTAAAACAATGCCGTAAAAACTTGACAATAAGTGGTGATATGACAATAATGACGGTTATAAAATATAAACCGGGTAAAAAAATATGACATCTGATGAAATTCATATTGTAACAGGTGCCTTCGGATATTCAGGGAAATATATTGCAAAACAATTGCTGGATGAAGGGTATCGGGTCCGAACTTTAACTGATTCCGTTAATCGTATAAACCCTTTTGGGGGCAGGATTAAAGCTTATCCATTTAATTTTAATAATCCTGAAAGGCTTGTTGAGTCGTTGAAAGGGGCATCGGTTTTATATAATACTTACTGGGTCAGGTTTAATTATGCAGAGTTCAGACAATCAATTGCAGTAACAAACACCATTAAATTATTCAACGCTGCAAAGAGGGCAGGGGTTAAACGGATAGTTCACATAAGCATCACAAATCCATCCGAAGACTCACACCTTGAATATTTCAAAAGAAAGGCAAGGCTGGAAAGGGCATTGATTGAATCAGGTATTTCATACGCCATCCTCAGACCTGCCCTTCTCTTTGGGAGAGAAGATATTCTGATAAACAATATTGCCTGGATGCTGAGGAGATTTCCTGTTTTTGGTGTATTTGGAGATGGGAATTATAAATTGCGGCCGATATATATTGATGACCTTGCAAGATTATCTGTGAAAGAGGGAAAAGAGAGGGAAAATAGGATTATTGATGCCGTTGGACCGGAAACATTTACATATCTTCATCTGGTCAGGGAAATAGGCAGGGTTATAGGTAAAGAAAGACACATTATTTTTATTCCTGACGCTGTTGGTTATTTTTTTGGATGGATTATCGGAAAGGTGCTCGGGGACATTGTTATAACCCGTGACGAGATTGAAGGGTTGGAGGCAAATCTGCTTTATGCGGATTCTCCTGCTGTTGGCAGTACAAGGCTGACGGATTGGGCAAGAGAGAATTCTTCTGTTTTGGGTTTACACTATGCCAGCGAGCTCGCCCGCAGGAGAAACAGGATAGAATCATATGAAAAATTATAGTTCAAACTATCTGAATTTAAAGTTTTGACAGAATGATTGAAACTATTTTATATTGAATAAATGAGGAGAAAAAGCAGGGTAATAACTCTCGGAAATGTTAAGATTGGCGGGGATGCACCAATATCTGTGCAGTCAATGACAAATACCGATACAAGGGATGTCAAGGCTACATTAAACCAGATAAAAAAACTGGAAGATGCAGGATGTGAAATAATCAGGGTGGCGGTTCCCGATATGGATGCCGCCAAAAAATTGGGAGAAATAAAGAAAGGTATAAAAATCCCTTTGATTGCAGATATACACTTTGATTACAGACTGGCGCTAAAATCAATACAGGAAGGTGTTGACGGGCTTAGGATAAATCCGGGGAATATTGGAGATAAGTGGAAGGTTAAAGAGGTTGTAAATTCTGCAAAGGATAAAGGGCTTCCAATAAGAATAGGTGTAAATGCCGGCTCTCTTGATAAAGACCTTTGGGAAAAGTATGGTGGACCAACTGCTGAAGCGATGGTTGAGAGTGCCTTGATGCATATAGGCATCCTTGAGGATATGAATTTTAATCAAATAAAGGTATCCTTAAAGGCATCCGATGTAGAAAGGACAGTGGATGCCTATCGTATGCTATCAGAAAAGGTAGATTATCCCTTTCACATAGGCATTTCAGAGGCAGGAACATTATTTTCAGGGACTATAAAATCGGCTATAGGTATAGGAATTTTATTAAATGAGGGCATAGGTGATACCTTAAGAGTTTCTTTGACCGCTGACCCTGTTGAAGAGATAAAGGTTGGGTTTGAAATCTTAAAGGCTCTGCGAATAAGGCAAACCAATCCTGAGGTAATTTCCTGTCCTACATGTGGCAGATGTGAGATAGATTTGGAATCAATTGCATTAAAAATTGAAGATGCTGTGAAATCTCTAAAAAGTCCGATTAGGATTGCCGTTATGGGTTGTGTTGTGAATGGTCCCGGTGAGGCAAGGGAGGCAGATTTGGGAGTTGCAGGAGGAAAGGGCGTCGGGCTGATATTCAGAAAGGGGAAAGCCGTCAAAAAGGTTAGAGAAGAAGAGATTTGTGATGCACTGGTTGATGAGGTAAAAAAACTATTAGCCACAGACTCTCACTGACTAAATAAGACAATAGACTTAAGACTGAAATAAAAAAGCCTAAGGTCTAATATCTAATGTTTGATAATTTTTTTCTTTAGTCTGTGTAAGTCTGTGGCAAAAGGGTATTTTCCTATGCGGTTTACAAAACTGTTTTTACCTACCTTAAAAGAGGCACCATCTGATGCAGAGGTTGTGAGCCACAAACTCATGGTCAGGGCGGGGATGATAAGAAAGCTTGCTGCCGGAATATATGATATTCTTCCGCTGGGTCTTATGGCGACGAGGAAGGTTGAAAACATTATAAGAGAAGAGTTGAACAGGGCAGGGGCACAGGAGGTCTATTTGCCGAGTATTCAGCCTGCAGAATTATGGCAGGAGAGCGGAAGATGGGATAAGTATGGAAAGGAACTTTTAAGGATAAAAGATAGACATGACAGGGATTTTTGTTATGGACCTACACATGAAGAGGTTATTACAGATTTAGTTAGGAGAGAGGTGAGGTCATACAGGCAGTTACCATTGAATCTCTATCAGATACAGACGAAATTCAGAGATGAAATTCGTCCGAGATTTGGTGTCATGAGGTGCAGAGAATTTACAATGAAGGATGGATACAGTTTTGATATGGATGAAAGAGGAGCAGAGGAGACTTACAGAAAGATGTATGATGTCTATTGTAATATATTCAGGAGATGTGGGCTTAACTTCAGGGCTGTGGAGGCTGAAACAGGACAGATAGGTGGTAGTTTTTCCCACGAATTTATGGTTCTTGCTGATTCAGGAGAAGATTTTATTGTCACCTGTGAAAAGTGCGATTATGCAGCAAATATAGAGAAGACAGAGGTGAAACAGTTGCCAGTCACCGGTCATCAGTCACCGGAAGAATTAAAGCCAATGGAGGTTGTGAGTACGCCTGATAAAAAGAGCGTGAAAGATGTTTCGGGGTTTCTGAGGATGCCAGAGGAGAAATTTGTTAAGACACTTATATTTGAAAGTGAGGATGGTATTTATGCAGTACTGGTAAGAGGAGACCATGATGTAAATGAGAACAAACTAAAGGCTCTCCTTAAGTGTGATGTAATGAATTTGGCAGGGGAGAAAGTTGTTGAAGATGTTACTTCTGCGCCATCCGGTTTTGCAGGACCTGTTGGTTTGAAATTAAAGATAGTGGCTGATAACTCTGTGTTGGATATGAAAAATTTTATTACCGGTGCAAATCTTAAGGATATGCACTATATCAATGTAAATATTGGGAGAGATTTTGAGATACACTGTTATGGAGATATAAGAATGGTAAGGGATGGGGATTTATGCCCCAGATGTGACGGGAAACTTCGCATATATAAAGGGATTGAGGTGGGGCATGTGTTCAAACTCGGCACAAAATACAGTGAGTCGTTAAAGGCAACCTTTTTGGATAATGAGGGTAAAGAAAGGTTTATAGTAATGGGATGTTATGGAATAGGAGTAGGTAGGACTGTGGCGGCGGCGATTGAGCAGAATCACGATGAGAATGGAATTATCTGGCCTATCCCTATTGCCCCGTTTCAGATAATGGTGATTCCTTTAAATATGAAAAATAATGAGGTTGCAAAAATATCTGAAGATATTTATAAGACTTTGATAGCTGAAGATATTGATGCGCTGTTAGATGACAGGGATGAGAGACCCGGAATCAAATTTAAGGATGCTGACCTTATTGGGATACCTGTTCAGATTATAATAGGTGAGAAAAATCTTAAAGATAGTAAGGTGGAAATTAAGATAAGGAAGGATGGTAGAAGAATTATTACACCTATTTCTGATGTAGAAAGTGAAGTCAGAAGATTAATAAGAGAAAGTGTTTGACACTAATGATTTTCATCGTTACAATACAATAAAGGATTGATGACCTCAAAGAATCAACTAACAAAAGGTTTGATATTCTCCAGTGGATGTTTGGACTTTTTATCACTATTGCCTTCTTAAAAACTCTCATAGAAAAACTTTTACCTCCGAAAGGCGTATTATAACCATATCCTATTTTCATTCTCTTCAATCCAACCCTCTCCCGCTGGGAGAGAAAGGAGATTTTATGAAAAAAAGTATCTTTATCTTAGGGCTGTCATTGATAACAGCCTTTGTCTTTGCCGGCAGTTCCTTTTCTGCAAATGGCGATGGGGTTTTTGTACCATCACCGACAGGGACAGGTGGGATTGATTACAGCAATCAGATTTTAAAGGTTAAAGGTCTGGCACCTCCGCAGAAGGGGGCTGTAACAGCAGGAGAAAGCAGGATACTCCAGCTCAGGGTGACAAAGGCTGATGCCTACAGAAAGGCGCTGGAACTGATAAAAGAGGTTCAGGTCAGTTCCGAGACCACCGTCAATAATTTTATGCTTGAAAGTGACATTGTGAGGACAAAAGTGCAGGGTATGATAAAAGGTTTAAAGGAGGAGGGTGAACCGATGTATCTCAGCGACGGCACTATAGAGCAGTGGTATACATTTCCCATGCAGGGTAACTTTAATGGTCTTATATTTGACCAGATTATCCCTCCCGGAACACCTCCACAGTCTCCATCTGTCCCCTTTACTCAAGGAGGACAGGCATTCTCAGGATTAATAGTTGATGCGAGGGGTCTCGGTGCAAAGCCTGCTATGGCACCAAAGATTTTTGATGAAGATGGTCGGGAAGTTTACGGCTCGGCTTATGTAAACAGAGAGTGGGCTATCAAGGAAGGGATGGCGGGCTATAGCAAGGATGTTGCTGCTGCCCGGAACAATCCGAGGGTAACTGCCACCCCTATTGTTGTGAAGGGTTTAAAGACATCGGGGCAGGCAAAGGCTGATATAGTTATAAGCAATACAGATGCAGAAAAGATAAGGGCGAATGCTGAGAATATGACATTCATAGAAAAATGCAGGGTGATGATTGTGTTATAAAAGAAGAAATAAGCAATGAGCAACGAGCAACGAGCAATGAGTATAGTTTCAATTGTTTACCCATTGCTTTCCACTCATTGCCCGTTGCTGATTTTAGGGAGGGATTATGAATAGAAAGACATTTTATCAAATAGTTTCATGTGGACTGCTTCTCATGTTCTTCGGTCTTATAACCGCTTGTGGACCAGCAAAGAGAAAGGCAGAATCAGCCCTTGATACACCAGAACATCATGTATTCAGCGGGAACAAGCTCCTTCAAAAAGACGATTACGACGGGGCATTGAGGGAGTTTCAGTTAGCACTTCAGTTAGACCCAAAATATCCACCTGCCCACGCAGGAACAGGACTGGTTTATGGTTATAAAAAGGATTTTAAAAAGGCATTTGACAGCATGGAAAAAGCCCTTGATTTAGCCAGGATAAAGGAACATAAGGTGGAAGTCAAGGTAGGTATGCTGAGACTCTATTCAATGGAAAGAGGGAAGGACTGGCTCTCTAATTGTGAGAGTGAGTTCAAGTCAGCGATAAAGAATGATGTAAGTGCATCTGCACCTTATTACTACATGGGTATTGCATATAAATTCAGCCAGACCATGGATGGTATGGGTAAGGCAGGGGAGATGTTCAAGAAGGTTCTTGAGATAAATAAAGATTTAGCAGCCGAGGCAAATAAGGAATGGGAACTGGTTCAGAAGATACAGAGGGCTGCACCCGGGACAAGGATAGGTCTTCAGATTGCATTGATTGATAAAATAACAAGGGGAGACCTCTCAGCACTCTTTATTCAGGAACTGGAACTGGAAAAGCTCTTTAAAAAGCGCGGTATCAAGACCTTTGACACTGACTTTAAATCTCCCGCAAGCCCGCAGAAATTTGAGGCTGATAAATTGACAAAAGCCCCACCTGTTACAGATATAGGAAATCATGTCTTACGAACAGATATGGAAACGGTAGTAGGACTTGGAATAAGGGGACTGGAGCCGTATCCTGACCATACATTCCATCCTAATCAGAACATAACAAAGGTTGAATATGCGGTAATGATAGAAGATATCCTGATTAAGGTTTCAGGTGATGAATCTCTTGCCACAAAATTTATAGGCAGCCAGCCCCATTTCCCCGATGTCAGGGCCGACCAGTGGTTCTTCAATGCCATTGAGGTCTGTAATGCAAGGGGGATAATGCAGGCAGAAGATTTAACCACAGGAGAGTTCAAACCCCAGAACCCTGTATCAGGCGCCGATGCCCTGCTGATTATAAGAAAGCTTAAAGATGAGTTGAAGTTTTTCTGAGATTGAAAAGGGGAGGTGCAATGCTGAATGCGATAGGTCTATGTTTATCCCTTACAATTTTCTTTACTTCTATTTTCTCCACTTTTTTCTATGAATATGCCTATGGAAAAACGAAGGCAAAAATAAATACTGCTGTTGTTACATTTTTTGATTGATATCCCCCTTTGTTAAGGGGGAATAAACTAAAATATCTCCATCCTGATTCGGTTTTTACCTCCTTTATAAAAAATCGTTGGTCTGTTATCCTAATCTTATTTTGTTTTCTTCACCTCTTATTAATCTTTTTATATTTGACCTGTGGGTATAGATGATAAAAACAGGTATAATAATTGAAAAGATAATCAGTTCGGGGGGAACGAAAATCCCTCTCACTTTCTGAATCATTAAAATTACTGGTAGAGATAGAGATGAGATTATTGAACCCAGAGATACATATCTCGTGGCAAATAGCACAATCAGAAAAATTCCAGCAGCTAAAATTGTAGGTATTGGAATCAATGCGAAAAGCACGCCTGTTGCAGTATTTACACCTTTTCCACCTATAAAGGAATGAAAGACTGTCCATACATGTCCTGTTACAGTTGCACAACCTGAAAGAATAGCGATTAAAGTAATGGAAAGGTGGGGGGTATCTCCTGCTAATGGGCTAAGATATTTAACTGTAAAATAACCTTTAAGAATATCTAAAACAAGAACAGATATTCCAGCGCCTTTACCCAACACACGGAAGACATTGGTAGAGCCGGCATTACCGCTTCCGTGTTTACGAATATCTATCCCCTTTAATATCCTTCCAAGTATTATACTCGGAGAAATAGAACCGATAAGATAGCTTCCCATTATAATAAAGGTAATCTTAATCATTTAATCTCAAATATAGCAATTATCATTATGTTTTTCAATTTTCTGCAAATTATATCAATACCTTATAAATACCTTATCTTTTTTTGACACCAAATACAAGATTCTATAGAATAGTCTGTATGCCATTAGAGGTGGATTTTGCCATAGGGTGGGATTGGGAATATGACAGGGATTTTGTTTATCTAATAGATTATGAATGTAATAAGAGAGGATTGCAGGGTTATCTTGTTTATCCCGATAATGTAGATGAGACAATTGCTAAATTGTCAAAAGGGGAGATAACCTTTAAGGTTTTTCTTGACAGGGCATCTGAGTCCAGCAATAAATTTATTTCTCTTATAAAATTATTAAAAAAGAAGGGGGTAGCTTTTGTCAATGAACCTGAGCTATCCGTAAGGGCAAACGACAAGTCTATAATGCATCTTGAGTTTCTCTCAAATGGACTTTATGTCCCTTATACAATTATTCTTTCACCTTATGAGGATAACCCCGATATGGATTTATCCAGTCTCCATGTTATCGGTACCCCCTTTATTGTAAAACCTGCAGATGGTGGTGGTGGACGGGGTGTTGTCCTTGGGGTTAAAACCGCCTATGATATAGTGAAGGCAAGGGAAAAACATGGTAAAGATAAATATCTTATTCAGGAAGAGATTATTCCTGCAGTTATCAGAGGGAGAAAGGCATGGTTCAGGTCTTTCTATGTATATGGGAATATAATATTGTGCTGGTGGGATAATCAAACCGGTGAATATCATAGGGTTACATCAAGGGCTGAGCGGAGATATAAATTTAAGGAATTGAAAAGGATTACAAAAAAGATTGCCGAGATTGCCAGGATAAACTTTTTCTCTACAGAAATTGCTATGACAAAAACAGGCAGATTTGTAGTGGTAGATTATGTAAACGATGTATGCGATATGAGATTAAAATCAAAGGCATTTGATGGTGTCCCCGATGATGTAGTAATGGATATTGTCAGAGAATTTGTTGATAGCGTAAGGAGTATAACAAAAAGCAGATAAGGATAGTTAAGTATAATCAAGCGATTATGGTATTACATTGATTTTTAAGAGATTAAAATTTGATTAAGATTTATGCATTTTAAAAAAAACATAGTAACGATAATATCTTCTGGTAGTTTTTCCACAGGATATTAACAAATTTTGTTGATAATTAATTCACAATGAAAAATGACATTTTTCAGTATCAACTAATTAAAATATCCTTTTTCCAAAGGCTGAGAGGATAAGTTCAACTCCGAGTTCAGCAGAGGAGTTTTTATAATCAAGTATAGGATTTATTTCAACCATATCCATAGAGACGAGGCATTTTGACTCTGCAATCTTTTCCATTGAGAGGTGTGCCTCCCTGTAATTCAATCCACCCTTGACGGGTGTACCAACTCCCTGAGCTATTGAGGGGTCGCAGACATCCATATCAAAAGAGAGATGAATATAATTTGTATCCTTTGTAACAGAAGTAATGGCATCTTCAATTATTTTTGATATCCCTTTCTCATCAATATCCTTCATTGTATAAATCTTTATACCTGCATCTGTAATAAGTCCTTTCTCTTTTTCATCAATATTTCTTATACCTATAATAGCTACATTTTTATTGTCCACCTTTTTATCAAAACCCCCTATTTCAACTAATACTTTTGCCCCAAATCCCAGCGATGTGGCAAGCGGCATCCCATGTATATTCCCGCTATTTGTAGTTTCAGGGGTATTCATATCAGGATGTGCGTCAAACCATATCAGACCAATCTTTTTACCTCTTTCCTTAAAAAATCTACTTACACCTGCTATGCTTCCGATTGCTAAACTGTGGTCACCACCGAGTATGAGGGGAATAGCCCCCTCCTCCAATACATTACTAACTGAATTACTCAATTTCAGGCATACCTCTCTGATTTCGGGTAAGTATCTCATCTTTTTGTCTTCTAAATTACATAACTCAGGTATAGGTGATAATATGTCACCAGTATCTTCTACAACAAAACCGAGTTCTCTTAAACCATCTGTAATACCTGCAATTCTCAGGGCGGAGGGTCCCATATCAACCCCCCTTCTTCCAAAACCAAGGTCAATCGGAACACCTATGATTTTTATTCTTTTATTTTTTAACATATAACTGACTTAATACTATTGAAAACCAGAGTGAGATTAAATAGTTTCCAAAAAATATTGATACAATTGTACCGAGGGATAGAAAAGGTCCGAATGGAATTGTATCTTTTCTCCCTTTTTTTCTAAGGATTATAAGTATTATGCCAATAATGGAGCCTGATAGCGAGCCGAGAAATATAGTGAGAAGAACCTTTTCCCATCCAAGGAATGAACCTATCATGGCTATAAGTTTTATATCCCCACCCCCCATGCCCCCCCTGCTTAATATAGCAATTAAATAGAAAAGTCCACCGCCTATCAGAAGACCTTTTATGGAATGTGTTAATGGTGTATATGAGAAGATAAAACTTATTATTAAGCCGATGAGTATTCCCGGGAGTGTAATTATATCCGGTATTATTTTATATTCAAGGTCTATGAAGGCAATTATTATTAATGAAGAACAAAGGAGGGCATATATGAACAGCAGGGGTGATAACTGGAATTTTAGATAGAGAAACAGATATATTAATCCTGTAATTGTCTCTACGATAGGATACCTCCATGATATATGGGATTGGCAGTAACGGCATTTTCCTCCGAGGATGAGGAAACTTATTATAGGGATATTGTAGAGCGGTTTTATTTTTGTATTACAGAAAGGACATTGGGAGTGAGGAGTTATAATAGATATTTTTTTTGGGATACGATATATGCAGACATTTGAAAAACTTCCAAATGCTGTTCCGATAAGAAATGCAAATACAGGGAAGAGAATGTCTGCAGAAAAACTCATATATATTAGTGTGCGGTGAAAAAAGTCATTTTTCACCAGAAACTATATATTTATTGTCTGTCAGGATACCGGATATTACCTGTTCAATTGTATCAAGTGAGAACCCCTTTCTATGGAGGTAATTGAAAAGCCTTCTTTTAAGAATGTAGTTATCTGCCTTGTTTTTCCGAAGAGATATCAACTTTTTTTGTGCCACTTTAATTGCTATATCATTTTCATTAAATTCCTCCCCAAAGACCTTATTGAGGGACTCGCTTATCAATTCCCGGGAGACCCCCTTTTTTCTCAATTCATATTCAAGAAATGCCCTTCCCATTGGTTTATTTTCCAATCTGTATTTAATCCAGTTAATACTAAAATCCTTATCATTTATATAGTTGTTTTCCTCTAAAAAATCAAGGATATTGGTTATTGTATTTCTTGAGATTTTTTTCTCTATCAGTTTATTCTCAATCTCTTTTTTGCTTCTCGGTCTATAGGAGAGAAAACGATATGCAATTAATTTTGCCTTTTCAAACTCATCCATTGAATATGTTTCATTGCTCTGCAGATAAATCAGGTTTCTTTCCCCCAATTCCCATACACTCTCTCAACTTTCCTTCTATTTCTGCAGAGATACCCTGATTTTCTTTAAGGAACTTTCTCGCATTCTCTCTTCCCTGTCCTATCCTTTCTCCCTTGTATGTATACCATGCCCCGCTTTTTTCTATTATTTTATACTTCTCGCCCATATCCAGAAGGTCACCTTCTTTTGATATTCCCTCCCCATATATAATGTCAAATTCTGCCTCTTTAAATGGTGGGGCGACCTTATTTTTTACAACCCTTACTTTTGTCCTGCTCCCGATTACATCAGCGCCTTCTTTTATAGAATCTCTCTTTCTTATATCAAGTCTCAGTGAGGCATAAAATTTCAAAGCATTGCCTCCTGTGGTGGTTTCTGGATTTCCAAACATTATTCCTATTTTCTGTCTTATCTGATTTATAAAAATTACACTTGTCTTTGATTTGCTTATTGCAGCTGTTAGCTTACGCAGTGCCTGGGACATTAGCCTTGCCTGGAGGCCCATCTGGGCATCTCCCATTTCTCCATCTATCTCGGCCTTGGGGGTAAGGGCTGCAACTGAATCAATAACTATAACATCCACTGCATTACTCCTCACTAAATGTTCCACTATCTCCAATGCCTGTTCCCCCGTATCAGGTTGAGATATTAGTAATTCATCAATGTTTATACCAAGTTTTTCAGAATATCCCGAGTCTAAGGCATGCTCAGCATCAATAAATGCAGCTACCCCCCCCTTTTTCTGAGATTCTGCAATAATGTGTAAGGCAAGGGTAGTCTTACCAGATGATTCAGGTCCAAAGACTTCTATTACCCTTCCTCTTGGAATTCCTCCTACGCCAAGGGCAGCATCAAGCGATATGGAACCTGTTGGTATAGCAGGTGTATCAGTAGATACCTCTCTGCCGCCCAGTTTCATTATAGAACCCTTTCCATATTGTTTTTCAATCTGGGAGAGGGCTAATTCCAGCGCCTTTTTCCTATCATCCTTTATATCTTTTTCCTTTGCAGTTGCCATTTTACACCTCCCTATAGTTGATACTGAAAAATGACTTTTTTTCACGACCCATTGCAATGCTTCGCAGTAATGGGTGCCCCGTTAATTTTAGGCACGCAACTTATACTATAGCATACTTCTTATTTCTGCAATAACATTTTGTGTCCCAAATCCCGCTTTAGCGGGATTTTATACTCTTATCTTGATGTATAGGAATTTCAATGTTGGCGAGGCTAAAGCCTCGCACTACGAGACTGTGCAATTGCTGGAATGTAGTGCGAAGCTTTAGCTTCGCCTTAATTTAACCTCTTCAAGAGTATTATAAATAGACCCTCCCGGGTTCAGTTGACTTCTCATAAGATTTATCTTTGCTACCAAAATCTCCCCTACATTAATATCTTTATATAAATAGATGCCTCGTATTAATTGATTTTTCCTCTTTAGTGATTTTATCCTTCCTATTGTAAGATGGGGCGTAAAACCCCTTTCTTCAGGTTCAAAACCCTTTTTTTCAAGACAGTCATTGATGCCCTTCTGGAGTCTGAACAGATAATCAAATTTATCTTCAAGCCCCAGCCATATTACCCTCGGATAATTTGGATTTGGAAAAACTCCCATACCCTTAATGTTTATGGTAAAACGAGGGATATCAAAAGATGCAGCAGCCATACAATTCTTTATTTCAGATATTTGTTCCTCTGAGATATACCCAAGAAATTTTATTGTAAGATGAATACTCGCAAGTCGTACCCAGCTTACCTGAGTTTCAATAGTTTTAAACTGCTCCTGAACAAGGGATATTTTTCTTTTAATCTCCTGCGGTATCTCTATAGAAATGAATGCCCTTATGGTCTGCATATCCTACAACCTACAACTTACAACCTACAACCTATAACTTTGTTAGTTGTTAGTGGTCAGTTGTTGGTTATTTGAAGGTAATCCCTTAAATAATCAAGGGCTGCCTTCGCAGATTTTAATTTAATCTTACCCCTATCTCCAACAAATCTATATTTTTTACACTCGGTTTTTCCATAACCTGCCACAGCAATATAAATAAGTCCTACAGGTTTTTGCCTTGTCCCACCCCAGGGACCTGCAATTCCTGTTACAGAAAGACCTATATCTGTATTGCTTTTAATCTTTGCTCCTTCAGCCATGACAATAGCAGTATTAGAACTGACTGCACCATATTTTTTTATTATCTCTTCAGGGACTCCCAGAAGTTCTGTCTTTGACCTGTTACTATAAACAACATATCCTCTCTCAAAATAGTCAGAACTTCCTGCGACATTTGTAATAAGGTGGGATACAAGCCCACCTGTGCATGACTCAGCCACAGATATTGTTAATTTTTTATGCCTTAGCAGTCTTCCAATTTCTTCTTCTATTTTCATAAAAAAACTGTTTGTAATATCAGATTTGTTGCAATGCCTGCTGCAATGTCGTCCATCATTATACCGAATCCACGAGGGAGCTTTTCAAGTATATGAAATGGTTTTGTTATGTCAATTATCCTGAAGATTAAAAAACCTGATAATATGGTTAAAAACTCAGGTGGGAGCATAAAGAGTGATATGAGCATCCCTGCAATCTCGTCTATCACAATCTTTTGTGAATCCTTTTTTTGGAAAATATCCTCTGCCTTTCCTGATACCCAGATACCTATTACCACAATTGATGCTGTAATTAAAAAATAACTGATAGTTGATAGCTGATAACTGCTAACTGCAAGATATATTAATATACCGACAGCAGACCCTGCTGTCCCGGGGGCTATTGGAAAATAGCCACTGTAAAATCCTGTAGCTATGAATTTTATTAACTCGTTGCTCATTGCTCATTGCTCATTGCTATCAGCTTCCTTGCATGCTCCCTCGCCCATTTGTCAGCCTTGAGTATGTCTGATATCTCCTTTGCATGTCCATTCTTATGATTGTTCATAGTCTTTTCTATAACAAGAGGTATTTCATTAAATGAGATTTCCCTGTTGAGAAAGGAATTGACCGCTATTTCATTAGCCGCATTCAGGACTGCTGGCATTGTCCCCCCTTTTTTAAGTGCCTCAAAGGCAAGGGCAAGACATGGAAATTTTTCTGTATCAGGTTTTTCAAATGAGAGATTTTTAATTTTTGCGAGATTCAGGGATGGCAATGCAATTTCCAGTCTATCAGGGTAGTTCAGGGCATAGGATATAGGTATCCTCATATCAGGGATACCGAGCTGGGCAATTACAGAGCCATCAATAAATTCCACAAGAGAATGTATTATGCTCTGAGGATGTATTAAAACTTCTATATCCTTATCTGAAACACCAAATAGCCACTTTGCCTCTATGACCTCAAACCCTTTGTTCATTAAGGTGGCTGAATCTATCGTGATTTTTTTCCCCATCAGCCAGTTAGGATGTTTAAGTGCATCTTCAGGTCTGATATTTTTAAACTGTGCAGCAGAATAATTCCTGAACGGTCCACCTGATGCAGTCAAAATTATTTTTTTTATGTTTTTCTTTTTCTCGCCTACGAGAGATTGAAATATTGCACTGTGTTCGCTGTCTACAGGTATGATTCTGCCCTTACCATCTATCTCTTTCATTATAATCTCTCCTGCCATAACAAGGGTTTCTTTATTTGCGAGGGCAATATCCTTATTTGCCTTTATTGCAGAAAGAGTTGGTATCAATCCTGCGGCACCCACAATAGCAGAAATAACCATATCTGCATCTGGAACTGTTGCTACCTCAATAATGCCGTCAATCCCTGATACTATGCTTACATTTTTGTTTTTTAACTTTTCTCTTAATCTGTCTCCACCCTCTTTGTTAAAAAGGGCTGCAATTTTTGGTTTGAATTTCCTGATTTGTTTCAGAAGGAGTTTCTCATTCCCGCCTCCTGCAAGTCCTACTACCTGAAATTTATCAGGGTATCTGCTGATGACATCAAGGGTATTTACACCTATTGAACCTGTTGAGCCAAGGATTGAAATTTTTTTCATTTCAAAAAATTCACAAATTCATTGTAATAGTATAATACAGGGGCTGCAAACAAGAGGCTGTCAATCCTGTCAAGCATACCACCATGACCGGGGATTACGCTGCCGGAGTCTTTTACCTGAAAGTTCCTCTTTATCAGAGATTCGCTCAGGTCTCCAAGCTGTCCGGCTATGCCAACCAGTATTCCAGTAAGAATTGCATTGGGGAGATTGAAATTCAGAAACAGGAATTTTGCAATTAATGCACCGCATATACTGCCAATTAACCCTGCTATAGCACCCTCTATAGTCTTACCCGGACTTATAAGAGGAGCAAGCTTATGTTTGCCAAATCTCATTCCGCCATAATAAGCGGCTGTATCCCCAATCCATGCAATCAAGAGGATAAAAAAAATCAATTCCCTCCCCATATCTGTCATTCTAATCATTAACAGATGGCTCGCAAGCCAGCTTACATACAACATACCGAAAATGGTGTTAGAGATATAGAAGGATGTATTTCCTGATGTATTTCCTTCAAGTATTCTCAGGGCAAATGGAATTATAATTGCGAGTGTAACAAAAAGATTTGTATTGAAATAGGAACCTTTAAGTATGCTTATGGGAATCAGTAATCCGAGGATAATTCCTGTCCATTTATAACATCCCAGCCCCCCCCCTTCAAACATTCTGTATAATTCATATAAACCAATGAAGATTACAATCTCTAATAAGATTAAGAAATGAAGATTGTGGCCAAAATAAATTACTGCAAATATTATTGGTAAAGAAATGACAGAACTTATAATCCTTGCCAATTGTAGATTATCCTTTCTTTTATCCTGTTCTCATGACAGGTGAGATTATCTTCTGCTCATCTGTCATTCCGAATCTCCTCTCTCTCTTCTGAAATTCTATAATAGCATTGAGAAGGTCATCCTCTCTAAAATCGGGCCAGAGGATATCGGTAAAATATAGCTCAGTATATGCAATCTGCCAGAGGAGGAAATTGCTTATTCTTAACTCGCCGCTGGTTCTTATTAAAAGGTCAGGGTCAGGGAGGTTTTTTGTATACAGGTATGATTGAAATAATTTAGTTGTTATCTCTTCAGGAGATATATTATTGTTTTTAACTTTTAAAGCTACTTCTGTTACTGCATCAACTATCTCTTTTCTCCCGCTGTAACTTAATGCAAGGCTCAATACCATCCCGTCATTTTCTTTTGTTTTATCTATTGCATCCTGTATAATCTTCTGGGCTGATACAGGCAGGTTGTCAATATTGCCGATGGTATTAAATTTTATATTTTTCTTCAGCATCCTTCCCAACTCTTTTTTTAAATAGTATTTGAGGATTTCTATAAGGGCGTTTATTTCATTTCTGGGTCTATTCCAATTTTCTTCTGAAAAGGAATAAAGTGTAAGTGCCTTAATACCTATCTGACGACAAATTGTTACAATCCTATCTACAGCACTGACCCCTGCCTTATGTCCTGCAATTCGAGGCAGATGTCTTTTCTTTGCCCATCTTCCATTTCCATCCATTATAATGGCAATATGCTCTGGTAACCTGTTAATATCTATTTGATTGAATAGGTCAGGAGTATACATAATTTGTCCTCCCGAATCCCTAAATCGGATTTTGGGTGTTCTCTTATAAAAGGATTTTTATGGTAACATTCTATAATAGAAGGCGGTAATTGGCAAGGAAATCGGAGAGGGTAGGGGATTAAAAGAATATCTTATCCTCTTATAAAGTTATTTTAGGCAATGCCATCTAAAATCTTCTTTATTTCTGACTTTGGTCTTACACCAACTATCTGCTGATGCACATTTCCATTTTTAAAAATAAGCAGGGTAGGGATACCCCTTATACCATATTTAGTAGCGGTCTTGGGATTCTCATCTACATTCAGCTTCCCTATATTTATCTTGCCGACATATTCATCTGCAAGCTCCTGAATTGTAGGTGCTATCATTCTGCACGGTGCACACCACTCTGCCCAGAAATCAACCACTGTAATTTTTTCAGACTTTACCACCTTTTCCTCAAAATCAGCATCAGAAAAATGCAGCATATTCTCTCCCATAAATCCCCCCTTATTTGAATTATTAAAGCTGTTTAAACAATTTTATTATTTTACCTCTCCCCAGTTTTCATTATCTTTTACAAACTCAAACACAATCTCACCGGGTTTTACAAGCCCTAAATCTTCTCTGGCAATCTTTTCAACATAAGATGGGTCTCTCTTAAGGGTGTGTATCTCAGACTTAATTCTGTCATTTCCCTTTTTCATATTTATAATATCCCATTCCAGTAAATCGAGTTTTTTGTTTAGCTGATGTATCTTTATTATTCCATCATCTCTGAATATAGCCGCTATTACAAGAAAAATGAAGAAAGAAAGGCTTATGAGCATAAGTATTCTACGCCTTTTTCCATTATCTACCTCAATCTCCCTGTTGGATTTTAAATCTTTGCTGTCAGTACTGTCAGAGTTATTCATTTAGATATATTATAAAAAACATCCCTACCCCTGAAAACGGCAGATTTCCCCAACTCCTCCTCTATTCGTATAAGCTGATTGTATTTGGCAACCCTGTCGGTTCTTGACATTGAGCCTGTCTTTATCTGTCCTGTGTTGCATGCAACCGATACATCAGCTATTGTAGTATCCTCCGTCTCTCCCGACCTGTGTGATACTATTGCAGTATATCCTGCCCTCCTTGCCATTTCAACTGCATCAAGTGTCTCGGTTAAAGTTCCTATCTGGTTTAATTTTATTAATATAGAATTTGCAACCCCTTCTGTTATACCCTTTTTTAAAATTGCTGTATTTGTTACAAAGATATCATCCCCTACAAGCTGGACCTTCTTCCCCAGTGCGGATGTCAATTCCTTCCACCCTTTCCAGTCACCCTCCGAAAGCCCGTCTTCTATAGATATTATAGGATATTTATTTATCAATTTTTCATAAAATCTTATCATATCATCGGTTGACTTTTCTGGTTTTTTCTCTGCCGAGAGCGTATATCTGCTGTTTTCATAGAACTCACTGGCGGCACAATCCAGCGCAATCAAAATATCATCGCCCGGTTTGTATCCTGCTTTCTCTATACCCTTTATCACCATTTCTACTGCCTCTTCATTGGACTTAAGATTCGGGGCAAAGCCACCTTCATCACCCACAGATGTATTGTAACCTTTCTCGCTTAATACCTTTTTAAGGCTGTGAAAGACCTCTGACCCCATCCTGACTGCATTTGATAAACTTCCGGCACCAACAGGCATTATCATAAATTCCTGAAGGTCAACATTGTTATCAGCATGCGAACCCCCATTCAAAATATTCATCATGGGGACAGGGAGTTCTTTTGCATTTGCCCCTCCGATATACTGATATAGTGGTAAACATGCCTCATCAGCAGCAGCCTTTGCAACTGATAGGGATACCCCAAGTATTGCATTTGCACCAAGTTTTGATTTATTTTCTGTTCCATCAAGTTTTTTTAAAAGATTGTCAATATAAATCTGTTCTGATACCTCCAAACCTATTATCTCATCAGCTATAATATTGTTTACATTTTTAACTGCCTTCTTAACCCCCTTGCCGAAGAATCTCTTTTTATCTCCATCCCTCAACTCTATTGCCTCTCTTGAACCTGTTGAGGCACCTGAAGGAACCGCCGCCCTCCCCATCGCACCGCTTTCGCATACCACATCCACCTCTATAGTAGGATTGCCTCTTGAATCAAGAATCTCTCTGGCAACTATATATGATATTTCACTCATTAAAATTCCTCCACTGCTGATAATCTACAATATTTAAATATTCAAATCAAGAAAAAATAAGAAAAAATATTTTTTTAAAAATATTAAAATGAGAAAATGTGAGAAAGTGCTGTGAGAAATGTGCTCTGAGAAAGTGCTTGACATTATTCATTTATGGGATTATATTTTTGCCATAACTGATGGTAGCCGCAGGCTTTATGTCTGTGAAATATAGGAAGGCAAATTTTATGTGGAGTAAAGATAAGGCACAAACCTTGCTCAGTCAGTCAGTCAGTCAGTCAGTCAGTCAGTCAGTTTAACCACTCCTAAAAAATCTTTCCTTTTATCTATTATCTTCACCATAATTCTCTCATTTAGCCGTCTTTTAAGATTCCTTTCTATTCTTTCTATTTTTGCCATACTCTCATTTTCGCTCCCTGAACATGAGAGTATGGCAAAAATAGAGAGAATAGAAAGGAATCTTAAAAGGTGGCTAAAAGAGAGAATTACGGTGAAGATAATAGATAAAAGGAAGGATTTTTTAGGGGAGACTAAACTGACTGACTGACTGACTGACTGACTGACTGACTGACTGACTGACTGAGCAAGGTTTGTGCCGATTGCCTTTCGGCAGGTTCAAGAGTGAGATTTAGCATAAGTAAACCCTCCTCCTTCTAAGTTTTGAAAGTGCAGGTCAAATACCCTATTTCATATGAACAAAGCCCCCTACACTACTTACCTTCAGCAGATTTAATTAATGATTCTATTAATTTATTGACATCTACACTTTTATTTTTTGCAGCCTTTTCAAGGCTCTCATAGCCGCCGCAGCAGGAATCTATATTAAATTGATTAAACACGGCTACCGTCTTTGGATATTTTGCAATTACCTGATTGATACTCATATCTTTTGCAATTTCTGCCATTTTTTTAACTCCTTAAAATATAATTATTGTTTTTCGTATAATTTATGTTAATATTTATTAACTAAATAGTCAAGCGTTACTGTAAATCAATGGCAGAAAAGTTAATTGTTAATAAACCAACTATTTTAAAGAAACCTATAAGCAGCATTGAGGAAGTAGACAACCATATTAAATCACTGTCAAAAAGGTTATCTCTCGGCATGAGAAATGATTTTTACCAGATGATTGAAAATAATAAGCCAGAGACAATTTTTGATGTGAAGAAAATATTCAGAACCCTTATAGAACATCACAAAAAGCAGGTACCTCGATTGTAATGCACAGACTCAATCTCCCAAATAAGATTACACTGGTAAGAATATTTCTTATTCCCTTATTCCTTGTATTCCTAATATCTTCTCAAAAGATAAATCCTCTATTTGCAGCCATTATATTTGGGATTGCCTCATTTACCGACTGGTTGGATGGACATCTGGCAAGAAGCACAAACCAGGTTACTACCCTCGGCAAGTTATTAGACCCTATTGCAGATAAGATACTAATTACTGCCGCCCTCATTCCGCTGGTTGAACTGGACAGGGTTTCTGCGTGGATTGCTGTTGTAATAATAGGAAGGGAATTTGCTGTAAGCGGACTGCGAACTGTGGCTATGTCTAAAGATATTATAATCCCTGCAAGCCGGTGGGGAAAATATAAAATGGTGTTTGAAATAGTAGCCATTATTTTTCTCATTTTAAATTATGAAACCTTCTTTATAAATTTTTATTTGTGGGGGACAGCGTCTATCTGGATAGCTATGATTCTGAGCATTGTCTCCGGTGTGGACTATTTTATGAAGTTCTGGAATCAATATACCATTGAATAAAATGATTGAAAATTCCCCAACTAAATTTTTTTTGATTCGTCATGGAGAGGTAGCAAATAATGCTGACAAATGCTACAACGGACATAATGATGTAGATTTATCCGCAGATGGGTTGAGTCAGATGGAGGTAATTGCTGATAGATTGAAGACTGAACCAATAAAGGCTGTTTATTGCAGTGACCTGATAAGAACAGTAAAAGGGGCAAGGATAATTGCTGAAAAATATTCCCTTAAGATTATATCTCTACAAAAATTACGCGAGTTGAATTATGGAAGATGGGATGGCAAAAAATTGGATGATATAAAGAGGCTCTACCCTGAAGAGTTAAAGGCTCGCTACGATGATATAGTCAATTACAGAATTCAGGGAGGCGAGACACTGATAGAACTGAATAATAGGATTCTGCAAGTTATAAAGGATATAATCAACAGGCATAAAGGGGAAAGTATAGCGGTGGTATCTCATGGAGGGGTCAACAGAATTATACTTTTATGGGCATTGAATATTGATTTAAAGAATTTCCACCGCATCCAGCAAAATTATGCAGCATTAAACATTGTAAATTTTTATGATAATGGAAATGCAATTGTGGAATTGGTAAATGGATAGCATTACTGCAAGAAAAAGGTTCTTGTAGTTCTGTGTATATGAACAGGAAATTTAAAAAGGGTATTGTGCAGGTTTATACAGGTGATGGTAAGGGGAAAACTACTGCTGCTCTTGGCTTGGCTATAAGGGCTTTAGGACAGGGATTGAAAGTCTATATGATTCAGTTTTTAAAATCCCCCCGATTAAATTCAGGAGAATACAAAATTAAAAATGCGCTGGGGAAGAATTTTAAATTATACAGACTCAATACCCCCTGGTGGTCATTAAAATCAATTAAAAACGACAACCATATAAAAAGAATGAAAAATCTGCTAAAAAGGGAAATGATAAAAATCAAAGAAATTATATCTTCAGAAAAATATAATCTGATTATTCTTGATGAAATAAATGTATGTCTTTTTTATGGGCTTATTGACATGGATATGCTGATGGCTATCATAAAAGCCAAATCACCGGGTGTGGAGGTTGTTTTTACCGGCAGATATGCACCAGAGGAGTTAAAGGAAGCTGCTGACCTCGTTACAGAAATGAGGATGATAAAACACCCCTTCTCTCAAGGTTTAAAGGCAAGGAGGGGTATAGAGTACTAAAAATCAGTCACTCATTTTTTTAAACTTATCTTTCCCTACCCCACAATCGGGGCACGACCAGTCATCGGAGAGGTCTTCAAAAGGGGTCCCAGGTAAAATATCACCATCAGTGTCGCCCTTAGCAGGGTCGTAAATATATCCACAAACCATACATTCCCATTTTTCCATTACCGACATCTCCTCTTAATTTCTCATTTCTTTTCCAGTTCTTCCTCTAATTTATTCTGAAGTTCGTTTAGTATTTTTTCAAGATGGTCCCTGTGCATTAATTCCTGTTTTGCGAGGAAGATAAACATTTCTTTTGAAGCGGCATCATCAGACCTTTCCGACAAGTCAAGGTAAAATTCATATGCCTCTAATTCCCTTGGAATGGCTATAATAAGCGCCTCTATTTTCTTTTTAAGCTCTTTTATTTTTTCCTTTGACATGAAATTAAATAAATTTTCCACCTAAATACCCGAGATATGTTGAAGTCAGCATAAGAGAGTAAATAAGAATAATATATAAAAATCTGCCCCATCCGGGCATGTGCATAATACCTCCATCAAATGAGCGCCATACTACAGATATAAAAGCAATTATAAGAAAGATTATTCCGAATACCACCTTGTGGTCAAATATTCTCGTCCTTCTGCCCTGAAATCTGGTTTTCCAGTCATAAATGCCCGAACCGTAAGCCATAGGAATTGCCATAAGTCCGAATATCATGGAATAATAGCAGGCAGTCTCAAAAGATGAATTACCGGTAATCAAAAATAATGTAATAAGAACAGCACTAACCGGAAAAAGTGCATTTGTAAAGTGTGTGGCAATATGATGAATATGAACAATCAGTTTTTTTAATGGCAACATAGGTTTACATATTACCAGATTTTTTATAAGATTCAATATTTATAATATTGCAAAAACTTTTTTTCAAACGACTTTTTAGTTTTTCTTTTGTTCCATAATGTAATGATTTTAGATAAATAGAGCAAAAGAAAAAGTAATGGAAGTGAGAAAAAAGGCTTTTTGCAGGACACTCAATATTAAAATTCCTGTACATTAAATTATAAGTTTTATACCTTTGATAGTGTCTTTGAGAGAAGAAAGTATTTTAAGTGAGTTATCCGTTGACCCATTATCTACTACTAATATATCTGAATTTGTATTTTCTCTTACTTTTTCTAAAACCCCTTCTATATACCGATTTTCATTATATATAGGAATGATAATGAGGTTTGTCACATTAAATTGTCCCCTCACCCCATCCCTCTCCCAAATGGGAGAGGATTAAGGTGAGATGGATTCAGGTAATAGACTTGAACGCCCCTACTGCCATCATACCCATAGATATTATGATACACCATTCACCGACAGGGATTATGTATCCAATAGGCTGCATTAAAGGGAAGAGGAATAGACCTAATGGCATTATAATCATACCAGCCAGTGCCAGATTAGACCCTATCTTTTTGGCACCATCCCCCAATCCAACCCTTCCAATGAATAGCCCATACAGTATGTTAAGAATTGCCAGTGTATTTGTATGAACATGAGCAGCTTTCCATGAACCACGAATCATTGATTTCTTCCATTCTTCACCACCTGTTTGTGACTTCATTGCCAGAATAAATCCAAGAAAAGTTGCAAGTGTAATCCAGAGAAAACCAAACTTAATGTTCTTCTTGCCTAACTCCATATAATTTCACCCCCCTCCTTTCACTCTTAAAGCCGATAACATTCTCTACGACTTTCTTCTATATCTATTTGAGATTATATAACTTAACTAACTGAAATAACTGTAAATTATTTTTTAAAAATAATAGGTTTAAATTTTATTTACTTCTTATGTCTCATCCTTCTTCTCATCTTTTTATATTTATGTTTTCTCATTTTTTTTCTTCTCTTTTTTACAACGCTCCCCATATTTACCCTTCCTTTCTTTGTCTGCCATTTAACAATGGCGGTGTATTGGTTAAAATCCAGTATAGCTCTATATTTTTTATAGTTTGTATAAATTTATCAAACTCTACAGGCTTCATAATATAGCTATTAACCCCAAGGTCATAACTTTGTATAATATCCTCATCTCTTTTGGATGTGGTAAGCATTATTACGGGAACCCTTTTAAGTATAGGCTCAGTTTTTATCTTTTGTAAAACCTCTATACCATTTCGTTTTGGTAAATTTATATCAAGAAGTATTAAGCCAGGTATGTGGTATTTTTTCTTGTCTGCATATTCCCCTTTATGAAAAAGAAAATCTAACGCCTCCTCACCATCTCTGACTATATACAGGTTATTAGCAACCTTCCCTTTTTTCAACGCCCGCCGTGTCAACTCCACATCATCAGGATTATCTTCAACCAAGAGTATATCAATTGCTTCTGCCATCATTTTCCTCCCCTCCAAATATAAGTTAAAGTGTTATAGAGTTTGAT
>Ga0155184_1030_pt1 | contig 42107 bp, 42 predicted proteins | sample RifCSPhighO2_02_FD_106152 | JGI IMG/M metagenome (GOLD analysis project Ga0155184, IMG submission 106152) | Nitrospinae bacterium RIFCSPHIGHO2_02_39_11
CTCATCTCCTGAAGTATTGGTAAGGGTGGAGGATGAGATGGTGGAGGTAAGACCTATAGCAGGGACAAGACCGAGAGGGGCTACAGAGGAAGAGGATAAGAGGCTTGCAAGGGAATTACTGAGTGATGAAAAAGAGAGGGCTGAACATATAATGCTAATAGATTTAGGGAGAAACGATATTGGAAGGGTATCAAAGAAAGGGAGTGTTGAGGTAAATGAACTGATGGTAATAGAGAAATATTCCCATGTCATGCACATTGTATCAAATGTAAAGGGGAGACTTGAAAACGGAATTGACTGTTACGATGTTCTCAAAGCCACATTTCCAGCAGGCACAGTCTCCGGCGCCCCAAAAATAAGGGCGATGGAGATAATTGAGGAACTTGAGCCGACCCGCCGCGGGATTTATGCAGGGGCAGTGGGGTATTTCAGTTTCTCAGGAAATATGGACATGGCGATTACAATAAGAACACTGTTAATCAAAGGTAATACAGCATATCTGGGTATCGGTGCAGGCATTGTCGCTGATTCAGAGCCGGAAAAAGAATTTGATGAGACAATGAATAAAGGCAAGGCACTAATCAAGGCAATTGAATTGGCAGAGAGGGGATTGGAATAGAGAGGTGAAAGACATGAGTAATAACTATCCGCCTGGCTGGGATGAAAAACGTGTTAGAAGAGTTCTTGCTCACTATGAACAGCAAACCAAAGAAGAAGCCGTAGCTGAAGATGAAGCTGCATTTGAGCAAGAAGGGCAAACCTTTGTTGAGGTTCCGAATGAATTGTTGCCCAAGATTAGAGAACTTATTGCCCGAAAAGAAACAGCAGGGGTTGGAGAACAATAAAGACAGAGTCGTAGAAATAAAAATAAAGCATTTTTAGGCTCAAGTCCCATAAATGGAAATTAATAAAATATACAAAGAGAATTGCCTTGATACGATGAAGCAAATGCCAGATAATTTTATTGATATGGTATTGACTTCACCCCCGTACGATAATTTAAGGGATTACAAAGGATACTTTTTCCAATTTGAAGATATTGTAAAAGAATTATTTAGAGTTTTAAAAATAGGTGGTGTTGTAATATGGGTAGTAGGAGATGCAAGTGAAAACGGAAGTGAAACCGGCACTTCATTCAGACAAGCTATATTTTTCAAGGAAATTGGCTTTAATATTAATGACACAATGATTTATTACAAGAATAATCCAATGCCGACTTCAGGACCACGATACCACCAACATTTTGAATATATGTTTTGTTTTAGCAAAGGACAACCAAAAACATTTAATCCGATTATGGAAGAATGTAAATACAACGGACTGGCTAATATGAAGAACAGAGGCACAAAAGGGGAATTAAATTATAAAAAAGTAGAAAGAACAACTGAAAAGAAAATTGGTAATGTTTTCTTTTATTCGGTTGGTGGTGGCATTTCAACAAAAGATAAAATAGCCTATAATCATCCTGCCATTTTTCCAGAAAAGTTAGCATACGACCAAATCAAAACATGGAGCAAAAATTAAGAAGTTGCTGATGAATATTGAAAAAAATTTCCCGTTTAAAAAATGCAAATGTGATGAGGAATATTGGGAAGAGATAATTGTAAATAATGATGATCATTATAATTATAAAATGACTATTTATTATCACTGCAACTGCTGTGGAGAGGATTTTGCAGTATTAGATTTTGAAACGGGTGAAATATTAATGTTACTAAAATAATTATGGAACATAGTAATGCGATTGAAAAGGTTGGAACAGGTTTAGTTTGTTCTTTAGAAACATTTAAAGGGGCAAAAATTGAATTAGTGAAAAGATTATCAGGTTTCAATGGTCTTTCTGTTTATAAATATGGTCAAATAAGAAAAATTGAAATAAAAACTTTTCAGAAAAGCGACAAATGGATTGCAATTAATGGAATGCGTGCAATTGATAAACTTTTTTTTGAACAAGACTATTGGATATATTTTGTATTAATACCTGAAAATATAATTATCGCTACGAAAGGATTAGCATTTATACGGCAGCAAATGAAACTTAAAAACAACATTAGATATTTAAATCAAATGAAAGAATGGATGCTTTCTACAAAAAATTTAGCAAAAGATACAGGGTTACAATTAATTTTAAAAATAAATGTTCCATTCGCTATTCCAATGAGGAAATTAACAAGTGATATTTTGCAAAATAAAACAAAAGATTGGGATGACGCTGTAATTGAAATATGGGAAAATAAGAGTAACTGGGTAAAAATTTATCAATCTCAAAAATATGTTGAAATATAATTGTTACAAATATTTTGAAGCGATATACGGGTGAGTTAAAACCAACCAAAAGAAAGATAAAGGATAAAAGGAGAACACTTGCTAATGAATTTTCTGAAACCGAACAAAATATAGCTCTTAACTGGTTAAAAAATAACCAAGCATTGATAGTTACTGATATTTTAAAAGGTAGAGGAAAATTTGCTGCTGAATGGATGCTTGTTGCTCAGAAAATTAATAAAAATGCTCGCTGGATTTTAAAACCAATGAATTACTGTTTAAATTTCTTTGGTAACGGAGAAATTGAAATTTCAGCACGAGGTAATTTTAAAATTGGACGAATAACAATGCAGAGGAAAGGTGGAGACGGTGGGCGAGAAACCGCAAATATGTTACAATTTAAAATTAATCCTGCAAAACTATTTGAAGAATGAAAATTTGCCCTACATCCTTATATAACAGGGGGCTTATTCAATGCGGAGTATAGAGTATGAGGTTAATATGCTTTTAGTTATTGATAATTACGATTCATTTACATATAACCTCGTCCAGTATCTTGGGGAACTGGGACAGGATATTCGTGTTTATAGAAATGACAAGATAACCTTAAGGGAGATTGAGGCATTAAACCCTCAAAGGGTTGTTATATCCCCGGGTCCATGCACACCGAGAGAGGCAGGAATATCGGTTGATTTAGTCAAGCACTTTGCAGGCAGAATTCCTATCCTTGGTGTATGTCTTGGACATCAGGCAATAGGTTATGCCTTTGGTGGTGAAATTATCCATGCAAAGAAACTTATGCATGGAAAGACCTCCATGATACATCACGATGGAAAAACCATCTATAAAAAACTCCCGAACCCGTTTGAAGCAACCCGCTACCACTCCCTTGTGATAGAGAGGGAGAGTATCCCTGATGAACTTGAGATAAGTGCTGAAACTGATGATGGAGAGATTATGGGAGTGAGGCACAAGGAATATATTATTGAAGGAGTCCAGTTCCATCCTGAATCAATATTGACGAAGGCGGGAAAAGATCTGCTCAGAAATTTTCTTGAATTGTAATAATGATCTAACTGCAAAAACTTTTTTCTTCACTTCCGTTAAATTTTCTTTTGCTCTATTTATAAATTTTACACTATGGTTCAAAAGAAAATTTAAAAAGTCGTTCAGAAAATAGTTTTTGCAGTGCTGTCAATAATCATTTTCTCTTACCAAATAACTTTACCAGTATTATACTCACCTCATATAATATCACCAGAGGCACTGTCATGAGGAGCATGGAATAGGCATCCGGTGTGGGTGTAATTATGGCAGAGATGATTGCAATAAGCAGAATTGCATACTTTCTGTATGTTATCAACATGGCGGAGGTAACTATGCCAACCTTTGATAGTATAAGCATAACCAGGGGTAGCTCAAAGGATAATCCAAATGCCAATATCATCCCTCCACAAAAATTTACATATTTTCCGATTGAGATATAAGGAATCATGTCCTCAGTTTCATATCCGATTAAAAATTTTATACCAAAAGGGAGGACAGTCCAGTAGCAGAGTGCAGCCCCTGAAAGAAAGAGTATAACTGCTCCTCCAACAACGGCAAGAGAGGTCAATCCCTTTTTAAAACCGTATTTACCTGATAGGAAGCTCCATACTTTATAAAATATAGAGGGAAAGGAAAAGAATAACCCTGTAAGGAAAGATATTTTCAAAATTGTAAAGAATGACTCCTGTGGGCTGAAGTATGCAAGTTTATCTCCAATTAATAACTCAAGCTGAAATTGTATATCCTTTGATAAAAAGTATCCGAGTATGGAGAATATTAAGATTACTGATGCAATCTCCAGAAACTCCCTTTTAACCCGCTCTAATGAAGTAATTATATCTGAGAGCTGTATATTCATATAGATTTATCCAAATGAGCATCCTTTAGCCTCTCTCCCCCAATATGGGAGAGGGAACTTCCATATATAACTTTTCAATCTCCTCTACCATAGCCTTATCGCTGTAAGATTCTGCTATAAATCTTCCTCTTTCTCCCATCCTGTTTCTCTTATCTTCTGATTTAATAAGGTCAATAATTGCCTCTGCCAGTTTATCCGGAGATGCAGGGGGTATCAAAATACCATTTTCTCCATTCCGTATCAAATCAGGTATTCCGCCTGCCCTTGAGGCAATAATTGGTTTTTTTAGCAGCATCGCTTCAACCAAGACCTTTCCCATCCCTTCGTTCAGAGATGGCAGGACGAAAATATCAAAGACAGACATTACAGCAGGCACATCAGCCCGCCACCCTGTAAATATTACTGAGTCCGATATACCCAATAAATTTGCCTCTCTCTTTAGATAAGTCATAAGGGGACCATCCCCCACTATTATAAATTTAACATTTTTATGAGGCTGAAGGCTGAAGGCTGAAGACTGAAGGCTGTTTATAATTTTATGGGCAGCCTGAATAAAATATTTGTGCCCCTTTACCCCTATCAATCTCCCCACTGTACCAATAATCAGAAAATCGTCAGGAATATTAAATTCCATTTTGAGCCTTTTTGTATCTGCCACAGCAACCCCAAAAAATCTTTTTGTATCAACACCACTGTGAATTGTTATAAATTTCTCCGGAGGTGCTATTTTAGAATTTATATGCTCCTGTTTCTCCCTATCCGTCAATGTAATAATCCTGTCAGTAACAAGTGCAGTAACTCTTTCCATTATCTTGAATATCTGTGTTACAAACCTGCCATAATATCCATAAAACACATGACCATGGGGTGTATGGATGATTACCGGTGTTCTGCAAAACCATGCAGCCCAGCGACCGAGGACACCTGCTTTGGATGTATGGGTATGAACGATATGATATTTCCCGTTTCTTATAACAAGAAATAATTTAATAAATGCCCTTAAATCATTTAAAGAGCTAATCTTTCTTACAAGCTCATCTATTGTTATTACACTTACTCCCGAATCTGAAATCTTCTTTAAATCTTTCTCATTAGCCCTTCTCTCCTCGTCACTCATAGTAGATTCAAGAGAGGCACCCTTAATGAGTGTCATATCATATCTCTCTTTGCTGAGACCGAGGATAGTTAAGAGGGTATTTTCTGCCGACCCTCCTTTATCCAATCTTGTAATAATATGGAGTACCTTATATTTCATTTGGTTGAAAATTATTCAATTCTTATATAAGCTATCTAAAGAGTTATGGATTGTCAATAAAGTAAAATAAAATACATATGTTAGAAACAGAAAAATCAGGCTTCATAAAAGTTTTTCAGAAAGCGGAAGAGAGAAGGGCAAAGTCCAGATTTGATGAGGCAATAGAACTTTATATTCAGGCAAAGGGACTTTGTGGTAAAGACAATGAGGCGAGACTTTCATGTCTCCTCGCCCTCGGAGACTGCTACAGGATGACAGGTATATACGATAAGGCAGGAAAATCTTATGAAAAGGCTCATAAGATTGCTAAAACCTCTTCTCCTGCTTCTGCACCCGATGCCCTTGTCGGCAAAGGCTTGACCTTAAGGGCTATGGGGAATCACAGAGAGGCATTAAAGATATTTTTAAAATGTCAGCAGTTATATGAAATATCAGGAGATAGTGCCGGGATTGCCTTCAGTCTCTGGGCTAAAGGAGGAGCTTACAGGATTAAGGGTGATTTAAAAAAGGCTATTGAGACATTTAAAAAGGCATTAAACTTATTCAATGTTCTCAAAGATAAATCAGGTATTGGCTACTCTTTTTGTGGTCTCGGTGGTGCCTTAAGGGTATCGGGAAGGTTTGATGATTCTTATAGATTTTATTCAAAAGCCAATCGTATATTTATAAGGCTTAAGGATACATTCGGTATAGCCTATTCATACTGCGGGATTGCAAATGCAAGAAGGATGAAAGGAGATTTTAAAGGTTCTCTTAAGTATTTCAAAGAGGCAAAATCCTATTATAAAAAGATTGGCGATAGGGTCAGCTTTGCATATACACTCTGGGGTGAGGGGACAGCCCTCAAGATGATGGGTAACTTACAAAATGCAGAACTTGATTTTAGAAAGGCACAAAAATTATTTAAATTGACAGAGGATGAAAGAGGGCTTTCATATTGCGGGCTTTCTATGGCTGAGTTGATTTTTTTGAGAGGGAAACCTCATAGAGCAATTCCATTATTTAAAGCGGCATTGAAAAGGGCAAAGAGATTTTCCTTTGGTGTAGAAATTAAATATGCCAAAAGGTTTTTACATGCCGCAAGGGAAGGAAGAGGTTTCCCTATTAATCTGCCTTAGCCCAATATGAATAAACAGTTAAGTTTTTATTTCTCCTATAACCCTGAATATATGAATAGGTTTTGTCCTCCCTTTTACCATTATTGGACGGAGCGCTTTACACGAAAATTTATCTTTTACCTGTTCATAAGTTGTGCTGGAAATAAGTATTTCCCCTCCAAATGCTGTTACCTGAATTCTATCAGCTATATTTACGGTATCACCTATGACGGTATAATCCATTCTTTTCTCTGACCCTATATTCCCAACCACAGCCTCCCCTGTATTGATACCTATGCCTACGGAGAAGGACTCCTCCCCATTCGCCCTCCTTGTATTGTTAAAATTCCATATTCCAGATTGAATCTCTATTGCAGCCCTTACAGCCTTTTCCACATCATCCTTACCTTTTATTGGGGCACCGAAGACTGCCATTACATTATCACCTATAAATTTGTCGAGCATTCCTTCATGCTTAAATATAACATCTACAGCCATGTTAAAATATTTGTTGAGCAGGGCTACCACATCTTCAGGCTCCATTCTCTCGACAAGGTTTGAAAATCCCCTTACATCGGCAAAGAGAACTGTCACACACTGCCTTTCCCCATGCAGCTTTAACTGTCCCTTTTCTGTGAGTATCTTTTCAACCACCTGTCTTGCAACATACTTACTGAAACTGTCTTTTATAAATTCCGTTTCAGTTGCATCATCTACAATAATTATATAGCCTGCAGGTTCACCCTGCTGATTGAAGTAGGTATCTCCTTTTATGTATCTGTATACAACCTCACAGTTATCAACAAGCCTGAATTTCGTCCTCTCCAGTCTTCCATAGCTCTTCATTATATGATAAAAATAATCAAAAGGAAGCCCTTCAAATCGGGAGAATACCTCTTCAATCCTTTTACCTACAGCCTTTTCTGCTGGTATGCCGTTGATATTCTCCATCGCCTTATTAAATTTTACTATTGTATAGTTCTTACTCTCTATGAACATCAGCCCTGATGTCATGCTCTGTATGATATTCTCACTCATCTGCCTAATATCTTCTAAGTCAGTTGAATACATAGCTCTCCTTTCATCCCTCCAGCGGAGTAATGTCAAACCCGATTTCAATCTTTCTTGCATACCAATCATCATCCATTAGCAGAAAGTAGCCAAAATTGCGGTAATCATAAACAGAAGAGGATTTAGTCGGGTCATATTTTTCTAAGATGTTAGTAGCATAAATCAATTGTCCCATATAAAGCCCTTCTGTAATCTGAACAAGCTCATCAATATGGAGAATTTATATCAGCATCTTTTCCAATCTTTTCAGAATAAAACTTGAGGAGATCAAGGACAGTCTCCTTACCTTCCATATCCCTCATTACCTCCTTAAGCAGGTTTTCACTACAATTCCCATCTGACGGCTCTGCAAAGGTGAAATTTGTAAACTTTGCATTCTTTGTCCACTGGATGGATGATGCCTTTGTCTTCCATAAATCCTCTGTATAAGGAAAGAGCCTCCGCCTCTCTGCATCCCACCCTTCATCCATTAATAAAAAATACCCGAAATGGGCATAGTGATATTCCCCTGATTGGAGTTCAGGGTTATATTCTTCAAAGAGACGCCTCGTTGCAAAGAGAAGCTGCCCCAGATATAATCCCGGAGCCACCTCCACAATCTCATCAATTCTGAAATAATTAATTCCATTAATAATATTGCCCACAGGGTTGAAGCCCTTACCTACCCAAGGTGGTGCATCTGCAAGTAATTTGCCCCAGAGAAAGTTTAAGATGTTGTACCTTTTAAGAATTCCTGTCCTTAAGCCTATTGTTACGCCATAAAAATGTCCCTCCACATTCTCAACTGATTTCCCATTCTCAAAGAGTTTAGCAAGTTTGGCATGTGTATGAGGATTATTTTTAAGCGTTCCTTTTATCTCATCCAGATAGCTACTCAATAACTCCAACGGAGAAGATTTGCCCTGCAAGTCATGATAGATTTCAGTGAACAAAGGGTCTGCACTCTCTTTTATGTCAATTTCATCAAAAAAATTTAAAGCAGCCACGGGATACCTCCCTTTTCATTTACCTCCTCTCCCTTTCGGAAAAAGAATACTCCACTCTCAAACCCCTATCCAAGTGCACTATTCCATATCTCAAAATTGTAATCACCATTTTCCGTAGGCTTAAATATGCCGACATAGGTAAGGACATGCCAGCCTATGAACTCGCGGTTTATAGACTCAAAGACTGCCTTATTCCATGTCTTACGCCATGTGCCGGTGTTGAAATAGATCTTATTCTGTATTTTTCCATTGTCTGTAAGTATCTGGTCTAATGGTATTATCAAATGGTCGTGGGTATGTCCGTATAAGACAAAAGAAGCCTCACCGGAGCGAATCTTTGGTTCGGCAAATGCTCTCTTATCGTAATCTCCTTCCACTTCTCCGGATGAAATTCTTTTTTTAAGTTCCATTATTTTTTCAAGGGCCCATTTGGACATCTGAGAAGATAGATTTAATGCAATTTGAAGCAAGTCAATAGTATCTGGCCAGAACAGCTTATCCATATTTTTTATAAAGGGGACTTTAAAGAAAGAGTTTACACAGTCACTCCATGCCTTCTCTATTGCCTGTTTCGCTGAGGCATTCGTTGTCCTGTTCATTACCATCATGACCCATGAAGGGGTATCAAGGATTGGTCTGACATTGTCCAACTCCTTCAGCATATCTGTTATTTTTTTCTTCTCATCATCGGTTATCTTTTTCTCTTTCAGAAGCCCATCTAATCTTTTTTCCACCTCTAATGGATATTTATTCAGCAGTTCAATAACTATCGCATCTCCTATGGAAGAGGCATCACGGTTATTGTTCATATAATTAAAGCTATCGTAGATATCACCATGACGGGCATAGGTTTTGTATTCGGTGTCAAATAATTCCTCTGAAAACTTAGGGGCATTATTAGAGGGTAAGCCCAGCCACTTAGCTATGAGGTTTCGAGAATTCTGGTAACGGTTGACGAGCCAGTCGTGGTTACCAATGACATAAGTTATATCAAAAGGAATTCCTTCGCCTTTTGCAAATTTCCTGATGTCGTCAAAGTAATTTAATGAATTTTGATTTTGAGCATAAATACCGCTCAAAATATTAAGCAAGACATCTTCCTGTGATTTGCTGGGTTCATCCCATGGTCTAACAGTAACTGCAGGGTCATTCCATTTGGTGGAGCGGATAACATCAAATATATCTCCCAGGAGGACCAGCTTCACTTCTTCAAGGTTAGATTTTTTGACGGACTTTACAAGCTGTTTGAGATTGTCTGAAAAAATCTTAAAAGCAGTGGATTTTATGGTCTCACCCGAGCTGCCATCTGTTAAATGAATATCGCTAATAAATACCAGCATAAGTTATTCTCCTATCAAGTCTATAATTAACCCTACTATCATGAGCCTGCCGAAACGATACCCTTTGAAGGGCTTAAATATTCCCCGGCAAAGAGCAGCAAACGGAGGGTCTGAAGAAACAAAATCGGATGTCTGATATTTTTAAATGCAATACCAAATAGCGGTAACAACGACCTCCTTGTGAAGAAATCGTATGCCTTCTCAGCAGAGGAGAATGTCATTTTCAAATCAGGATTATTAATTTCACCCTTATAAAAAATTATCCTCCCCCTTTCAATTTGAAGGTAGGCTGAAGGTCCATCAGGCTGAACCTTGAACTGGATTTCTGTATCCCAGTTCTCAATAATCCTGCGAACCCTTTCATCCACCTTTGCTATCTCGCTTAATGTATTACAGATGGCATAAAGAAGAATCTCAACTGATATTATTTTTTTACCCATGCCCACCTCCTTTTGACTATCTTTTATTGTTTAGTGGAAGCAGATACTCATCTTGCAAATAATTAGACAGATACCCAAAACGAAAAAGTGAAGGTAATCTCCCTTCATACTTTAATCTTCCGAATACAAGGGCGTCAAACTGGGTATCCTGCATTGTCAGAAGGCCATAAGCAGCGTCTATATCCCTAAAAATCAGGGTAAGAGTAGGATTGCTGTGAATCCCTCTGTGTGCTGTAACCCTGTCACCTTTTATAACCACATAGGCACCTACATCCTCATTCTCAAGCTTATACTGAATTACATTATCAAAGTCTCTTGCATCATCATTGAAACGAGAATCGCCTCTATGAACAACCTCATAGGCTATCATCAGGAGATAAAAAAGACATTCAACAGACGCCCGTTTCCTTGTATCCTCATCTGGAGGAGGAGTGGCAAAGAGATTATTTAATCTATCAATTATTCCCATAAAGACCTCCTCATAAAGTGTCAAAGTATCAGAGTATCAAAGTATCAAAGTTCTTAGATACTCTGACTCTACGACTCTCTGACACTATGATACTTTTAACTGATTCTATGCTCTGTCCTTGCGATTATCTCATCCTGACAATCTTGATTTAAGTCAACAAAGTATGCGGTGTAGCCTGAGATTCGCACAATCAGTCCCCTGTGTTTTTCAGGGTTCTTCTGTGCCTCCCTGAGCATTGCTGTATCGGCAACAGTAAACTGAACCTGAAGGCCACCTGCATCAAAATATCCCCTGATAAGATGGGAGAGTCTTTCAGCACCGCTATTATTTCTTCCTGAAATTACACCGAACCTCTGATTAAAGGCATATATATTTGTAATATCTTCGGGGCACCCATCCGGTGGATGGGTCGTCAGCTTGGCAGCAGAAAGGAGTGAGGAGGTAGGGCCATTTCTGTCCATTCTAAAACCGGGCGTTGCGCCGCTTGCATAGTGCTGATTTGCCCTCCTCCCGTTAGGCAGAGCTCCGCTGAACTTTCCCCACCCTACATGAGTGGTCATGGTCCAGAAACCGGGGTTGTATTTTCCCCCTCTATAATTGTCATATTTGGAGACTGCATTGCAGAAGACATCTGAAACAAATCTTGCATTTTCATCAGCCTCAGGGTCATTATTACCATATTTCGGAATCTTGTTCAGTATAGTAGCATAAAGGATAGAATTATTTTTAAAATCATTCTTCACTGCATTCAGCATCTCCTCCATAGTTATCTTATATCCATTGACTCCATCAAATATGAGGCATTGTATTGCTGTAAGAGAGTCTGCCACATCTGATAGCCCCATTCCTGTTACCCCACTTGAATTATAGACTGCGGAACCCATTGTTACATCCATTCCCTTCTCCATTGTCCCTTCAATAAGTGAGGATAGAAAAGGGGTTGGAGTCAATTGTTGATGAGCCCTGCCAAGTGTATTATTACCCCAGACCACATTTTTAATAAGAAACTCCATCTGTATCCTGAATGCCTCTTTAAGTTTCTCCATGTTCTTGAATTTTCTTGCATCCCCTGTATGTGGCCCAATTTGCTCCATTCTCCCATGATAATACCCATCATTGAGTGCCATCTCCAATGCACTGACCATATTGACAAGTGCCGCACCTGTCATGCCAAAGGTCTTCCCCTGCACATTTGCCTCTACACAGCCAATTACAGCATAATCCCTTGCATCCTCATCGGGCATATTCCCATTGCGGATATTATTTTTCACGATAGGAATAATATAATCATCGTTATAAACGGCCGGGGTGCCATGACTCTTTTCTATGGTCTCTGCTACTTTCAACAGATATTTTTCAGGTGAGTCCCTGTGTATCCTTGCACTCAGATTTGGTTCTCTTACACCCAATATGGCAGATGCTTCTAACATAAGATATGTAAGTTCATTTGCGGCATCTTTCCCATTTCTGTCAACTCCTCCTATGGTCATCGGCTGATTGCTGGGTGTCCCACCGAAGAATAGACTTCCTGTTGATGGAGTAAACGCCACATGGTCGGTAGCCTTTATCCAGAAACAGCCCAGCAGTTCAAGTGCATCTTTCTCTTTTAGTATGCCCATCTCAATATCCCTTTTATAATAAGGGTAAAGATACTGGTCGCCGCGTCCAAATGAAATGCCCATATCATAATTCTCTTGATGAAGGGCTATCTGGATGAACCACAGAGATTGCAGTGCCTCATGGAGATTTCCAGCCGGTTTTGCAGGAACCCTTTCACATACTTCAGCAATCTTTATTAGTTCTTCTTCTCTCCCCTTATCCTTTTCCCTTTTTGTCTCCCTTCGTGCCTCTTCTGCGTGTCTCTTTGCAAATGAAATAATTCCTTCACACACAGTAATTATTGCTTCATAAAAGTCACCATTTTCCCGGAACTGTTTAACCCTTTCAAGTGCCTCTTTTGCAATAGCTTCAAATCCAAGTTTTATACCTTTTGGATAATCAGGTGCTATGTGGGATATACCATTAGCCTTACTTAGCAGAAAAAAGGAGAACTTTTCAAGTATATTAAACGGGTCCACATCCAGAGGTTTATCTCTTGTCTCATCCCATATCTCTTTTGCCCTTTGGAGTATATTTGTCTCCATAAAACGAGGGAATATTACATCATTGAGTTCATCTATTTCTTTCTGCTCAATAATAAATGGGTTGTCTTCTCTGTGAGAGATTGTGTTCAGCTCTGGCCAGACAGCAAGGTGCAGGAACTCAGGAAAGATTAAGCCGCCAACAAGTTTTGAGGTAGTACCTCCAACAATAAACTCATCAGGATAAATTTTCACGCTCCTGTTTTTCATGATATGCCTGAATGCCCTTGCCTGCCTTAAAACTGGAGGAATTCTGCGGCCCTCACTTTTTTCCTCTTCAGGCAATATATCGGCATAATATTCGGTATAATATCTTGCCCTTTCTACACAGACTGACCTGTCAGACTTCAGCATTGCCTCTCTAAGTTTCTCTAAACGAGGAAAATCTTTTAAACTATATCCCATATTGTCCCTCCTTTTTTATTACTAAATTAGGTGTTCGCTTTACCCACACTAACTTTGATTACAAAGATTTTAATCTCCGAAATCTTTTTATAATCTCTGTAATCATGTATAGGATTGAAATTCCTGTACATTAAATTAAAGATTTTATTTTATTGGCTTTGAATATTTCTGAGGCACCTGACAATACTCTACCATCAGGTGGATGAATATTCAGAGGCGGGATATTGCTTTCTACTACATCTTTTTTATATTCACCCATACGATGAAATGGGACAAAATGAACCTCTTTACAGCCCAGAGCCACCAGAAATTCTGCCCATTGTTCAAGGTTTTTTTTCTTAAGAGTATAACCAGGTATAAGGGGAATCCTTGGAATTACTTTTTCAGAATTTTTTAATACAAGCCTTCTAAAGTTCTCAATTACAATCTTACTCTCTCCACCAATAACTTTTTTAAATATGTCTTCGTCCCATATTTTCAGGTCATACAGGAAGAGATTTACATAATCCATGATAATCTCAAATCTTTCCCATGAGGTATAACCACTTGTTTCAATAACCGTATGTATCCCTTTCTTTTTACAGAGTCTTAAAATCTCTCCAAGAAATCCAGATTGATACATTGGCTCACCACCTGAAAATGTAACCCCCCCACCACTTGTCCTGTAAAATGGCATATCTTTCAATATCTCAAACAGCAATTCCTCAGGGTCATAATATCTCCCAATCCTGACAAGACATCTTGTTGGGCATACATCGGCACAAATACCACACCTATCACATCTCTTCCTGTCAATCCTTGCGGAAGTATTGAACTGTATTGCACCCTTTGGACAGTTTTTATAACACAACAGACAATTGATACATCTGTTTGCATATACACCTACCTCTTCTCCAATATCAATTGACTCAGAATTGTGACACCAGAGACACCGCAGTGGACAACCTTTAAGAAAAACCACAGTCCTTATCCCCGGGCCGTCATCTATACAGTATCTCTGGATTTCGTAAATCAGACCTTTCATAGAACAAAAACCTGATTAATCCACAGATTACACAGATTGACACAGATTTTAAAACCCTATTATTTTTTAATCTGTGAAAACCTGTGGATATATTTTATAATTTCTTATATCTTTAAAAAATGGTCATGAGTTATTTCTTCTTCCTCAATGGCTGGACGATTATTAATTCTTCTATTTCATCATATTCCTTTTTATTAATCTCTTTGATGAGAAGCAGGTCTTCTATCCGGGTAAATCCCTCGTGCTTAGTTCTGTAATTTATAATTGCCTCCACCTTCTTTTCTGAAAGCCTCGGAAGAGTTAGCAGTGTTTCTTTAGATGCGGAGTTAATATCAATCAGTATCTTTAAATCGGATTTGCCAGCAATAGTAAGGTGGTCTTTGATGAAATTAAATAATTTCTGGCTTACACCTTCCACACGGGTGAGTTCCTGAAGATTTTTGAAACCTCCATTTTCATCTCTGAATTTTATGATACGGTGGGCAGTTATCTTCCCTATCCCGGGGAGCATTGTAAAATCATTCTCTGAGGCGGTATCTATATTCAAAACACCATGGAGGACTTTTCCTGAGAAAGAGGCAGGGTAAGATGGAGATGCGTAGAGAAAAATGAGAGTTAAAAGGCAATATAATTTTACTGCATAAAATTTTCCCATTTTCAAACCATCACACTAACTGATTATCAGGTATAGGATTGAATTTCCTATACTTTAAATTACTTTAGGGGAATGCACTCACGGTTATCTATAGTCTGATCATTTTCGCATAAATAATATTGGACATTGCTCGTATCTTTGATAATGTCTCATCAGGAATTGGTGAATCCACATTTACTATAGATACTGCATTTCCTCTCGGCTTATTCCTTCCAAGCTGCATTCCTGCTATGTTGATATTGTCACTACCCAGCATTGTCCCTATTTTCCCAATAACGCCAGGTGTATCTATATTTGAGAATAGAAGCATGTTACCTGATGGAGACGCTTCAACCCAATATTCATCAATACGGACAATCCGCGGGTCATTTTTACCAAATATAGTCCCTTCAATCAATCTTTCCTCCTTTTCCGTCTTTACTGTCACACTTACCAGACTTGCAAAATCGTGTAACTCGCTGGTTGTGGTCTCCACAACCTCAATTCCTCTCTCCTTTGCAATGAAAGGGGCGTTGACCATGTTAACACCTTCCCCAACAAAGATTTGAAGGAAACCTTTTATTATTGAGATTGTAATTGGCTTAACGCTGAGGTTCACAATATCACCGCTGTACTTTACCATTATCTCCTTTACCCCGCCTTCTATTAATTGAGCATGAAAACTGCCGAGTTTTTCACCGAGGGTAAGATATGGCTGAATTTTTGAGAGGAGTTCAGCGCTTATAGATGGGACATTTACGGCATTCCTTATCTGCCCCTTCTTAAAAAAGTCCACAATCTGTTCAGCTACATCTATCGCCACATTTTCCTGTGCCTCATCTGTAGATGCACCGAGATGTGGTGTGCATATAACCTCATCCAGTTCCAGAAGGGGGTTATCCGGAGAAACAGGTTCTTTTTCAAATACATCTAAGGCAGCACCTGCCACGATTTTATCCTTTATTGCTTTATAAAGTGCCTTCTCATTAATAATCCCGCCTCTGGCACAGTTTATAATCCTAACCCCTTTCTTCATCATGGCAAATTCTTTCTCACCTATGAGGTAGGTTGTTTCAGATGTCTTAGGTGTATGTATGGAAATAAAATCGGACCTTCTAAAAAGTTCAGATAGTTCTACTACCTCTACACCAAGATTTGAAGCCCTTTCTTTTGAGATAAAGGGGTCAGAAGCAATTACATTCATTGAGAGACCTTTTGCCCTGCTGGCAACGATACTACCTATCCTTCCAAGCCCTATTATCCCGAGTGTCTTATTATATACCTCAATCCCCATGAATCCTCTCTCCCACTTTTTCCCTTTCACAGAGGCATTTGCCTGTGGGATTTTTCTTGCGAGTGAAAGCATCATTGCTATAGCATGCTCTGCGGTAGTAATAATATTCCCCTCAGGGGTATTCATAACTACTATACCTTTTCTGCTTGCAGCATCCACATCCACATTATCAACACCTATTCCCGCCCTCCCAATCACCTTTAAGTTCTTGGCTGCCTCTATTATATTGGCAGTCACCTTTGTGGCACTCCTTATTATTAGTCCGTCATATTTGGGAATCTCTGCAATCAACTGTTCGGCTGTCAAGCCTGTCTTTACCTCTACTCCAATATCCCCAGCCTTCTTTAATATCTCGATACCCTGTTCAGATAACCTATCGCTGACAAGCACCTTCATGAATTCTCCTGTTAATATCCCTCAAGTAAAATCTCTTGAGCCGCAGCAACACCTTTTCCAAGTTCAACTTTATAGCCAAACTTTCTCAGCCCCATCTCTATGGAGGAAACAGCCGTTATGATATCAAAGGTATCTATAAAACCCATATGGGCTATTCTTAAAATCTTACCTTTTAATTGGTCCTGCCCTCCTGCCAGCGTAACCCCAAAATCATCTCTAAGAGATTTTAGAAGTTTCCCTCCGTCTACCCCTTCAGGGGTATATACACCTGTGGCACATTCTGCTGGTGATTCAGGGGCAAGCAGATTTAACCCCAGTGATGTCATTGCCTTTCTCGTTGCCTTTGCCATCCTCTCATTTCTCTTAAATACATTTGGAAGCCCTTCCTCTTTAATCATCTTAAGTACCTCTCTTAAACCTATAATCAGAGATGTAGCAGGTGTATAGGCAGTGGTATTATCTTTTAAATTTTTTCTCTCCTTTTTAAGGTCGAAATAAAATCTTGGCAGTTTAGCAGTATCACAAAACTTCCATGCCTTGTCATTTAGAGATATAAAGGCAAGTCCTGGAGGGAGCATCAGTGCCTTTTGAGAACCTGTAATAAGCACATCAATACCCCACTTATCCATCGGGATATCGTATACCCCCACTGCTGTGATGCCGTCTACAATAAGCAGGGTATCTTCTCTCTTGCTGATAATCTCAGCTACCTCTTTTACAGGATGGGAGACCGTTGTGGAGCTTTCATTCCCCTGAATAAATACACCTTTGATATCTCTATTTTTATCAAGTGCGTCTTTTATAGCTTCAGGGGCTACAGCCTTTCCCCACTCTACATTTAGCCAGGTGGTTCTAAGTTTGTAAGACTCACATATCTTTCCCCATCTTTCGCCAAACTTTCCACTATTTACAACGAGTGCATGGTCACCGGGGGAGAATAGATTTGTTACTGCACTCTCCATTGCCCCTGTTCCTGAAGAGGCGAGGATTAACACATCATTTTTTGTCTGGAAAAGATATTTTAAGTCCTCCTTAACCTCGGCAAATATTGCGGAAAATTGTGGTGTCCTGTGATGCATCATTGGATACGCCATTGATAAAAGTGCAGCCTCTGGAACAGGTGTTGGACCTGGCGCTAAAAGGTATCTTTTCTTCACATCTTCCTCCTTCAAAGTTATGGTTTTTCCCTGCTTGTATTTATTTAAAATATTTTTTATATTTCTTTGCCACTTCTTCCATACTGGTGTTCTTCCCCATCGTTCTTTCAATTTCTCCTTCTATCTGTTTTGAAACTGTCTTTTCTACAAAAGAGGGCAGGGAGCCAATCATAAAAGAGATGAAAATTGCAACAATCAGACAGATGCCGCTTATAATGAGCATCCATTTAATGCCTTCCCTGATTTTTCTTCTCTTTCTATGACTTCTTATAAAAGCCATAACACCCCTCTTTTAAAAAATGTGGTTTCAAAAAAGTCATTTTTCACCAGAAACTAAGTAGGCATAATTTAATGTATAGGAATTTTAATCCCATACATGATTACAGAGATTATAAAAAGATTTCGGAGATTAAAATCTTTGTAATCTAAACTTAATCTTTGTAATCAAAGTTAGTGTGAGCAAAGCGAACACCTAATTTATTCTTTTACTACATATGTTCCTGCAATCTTGTCATGCCATCCCTGCTTATCTTTGTCAAATGCAATCCATAGAAATCCAAGGAAGAAGGGGATTTCAGATATTATATATCCAATGTATCTTATGAATGCTATTCTATAAGTTATCATATCACCTGTTGCTGAAATTACCTTTATTTTCATTATCTTCTTGCCAATAGATTGCCCTGTAGAACCATAAAAATAAGTAAAGTAGAAACAACTGATAATAAAATAGATTGTTATGGAAAATAATAAAATAGTGAGAAGGGTTTCAAAATTTTGAATAATATCTTCTATAGAAACAAATGTGGTATCATCAATATCAAGACTTTTCTTGAGAGGGGATGTTATTATATTTGTTAGAAACTGAAGTAGTATATTGTCTATCAAAAATGCAGGCAGTCTCCTCCAGAACCCGATTTTTACCATTTCGATATGTTCTGACTGTGGAACAAATGGATATGAAATAGCCCCTGTCTGAATAGCAGTCTCCATCCTGTTCAAGCTCCAATTTTATTTTATCATCCCTACTTATTATCTTCTGACTTTTCCTCATCAAATTCAGCAATATCTTCCAGAGTCAGGCTTATTTCATCAACCTCTGATAATTTTTCTTTCTCTTTTGCCAGTGTTGGTTCAACCTTATTTTCTTTACTTTCAAGGGTAAGGGTAATTTCTTCTTTCTCCTCTACGGGTTTCAGAGTTAACTCTATCTCCTCATTTTTTTCTTTCGTTAGCCGTGGTGGTATCTCGGTCATCTCTGTTGCAGGTTCCATAATTTCTTCAGGTTTTTCAGCTACCCCCTCCATACCTTCAACATATCTTAATACATTAATGTTACCGGGAGCAAATGCTGCAAGTCCTATATTAGATTTGAACTGGGTAAGGTCTCTCCCACATTTCCCGCACTGGTCTAAATACTCAAAACTCACATAACCACACTTTGGGCATTTCATATTTATACCTCCCTGACTGATTATACGAAAATAGTAGTATAAAAAGACAGGTGCGTCAAGGAGCAAATTCAACCCACTTATAGAGAAGGCAAAGATAGATTGTGAAGTTAATCTGAAGCCCTTAAATAGTTTCTGGTGAAAAATGTCATTTTTCACCACACGCTAAATAAAGAGAGGTGCCAGCACAAGCGATACGATAGACATTAGTTTGATGAGTATATTCATAGCAGGTCCTGATGTGTCCTTAAAGGGGTCTCCAACAGTATCTCCTACTACTGCCGCCTTATGGGCAGGTGAACCCTTTCCACCGTGATGTCCTTTTTCTATATACTTTTTTGCATTATCCCAGGCACCACCACTATTTGCCATCATGAGGGCAAGTAAAACCCCTGTCACCATTGCACCTGCAAGAAGCCCTCCGAGCGCCTCTGGTCCCAGAATAAAGCCTACGACAACAGGGGCAATGACTGCTGTTAAGCCAGGGACTATCATCTCCTTTAATGCCGCTGTCGTGCTGATGTCTATACATCTGCCTATCTCAGCCTCAACACCAGGTTTACCCTCTAATAGCCCTTTTATTTCTCTGAACTGTCTCCTTACCTCCTCCACCATCTTATGTGCAGCCTTACCTACCGATGACATGGTTAGGGCTGCAAGAAAGAATGGTATTGCTCCTCCGATGAAAAGACCCACAATAACTTTAGGCTCTACCAAGCTTATAACTGTAAGCCCTGTAGCACTCGTATAGGCAGCAAAGAGGGCAAGGGAGGTTAATGCAGCAGAGCCTATTGCAAAGCCTTTACCTATAGCTGCTGTAGTATTCCCGAGGGAATCAAGGCTATCTGTTATATTTCTCACATCCTTACCAAGGCGGCTCATTTCAGAGATGCCGCCGGCATTATCAGCAATCGGGCCATAGGCATCAACTGACATGACAATGCCGACTGTGCCAAGCATTCCAACTCCTGCCATCCCTATACCATAAAGGCCGGCAAGGTAGTGGGCTATCCATATTGATGCGGCAATCCCAAGAACAGGTATTATCGTAGATAGCATCCCCACTGCGATACCAGATATGAGATTGGTGGCAGCACCTGTAGTAGAAGCCTCTGCAATTCTCTCAACAGGTTTACCTGAGGTATAATATTCCGTAAATATTCCTATCAGCATCCCTGTTGTAACACCGCAGAATACAGAACCGAATACCCCCATTGATATACCCGTTGCTCTCACAGCAAAAAAGGAGAATATTATGAATAAAATAGCACTTATATATGTAGCATACCTAAGTGCAGACTGGGGGGAATATTTCTCAAGAATTATCATAGAGGCTATACCAATTATGGATGCAACAAGTCCGCCCATTATCAATATAAGAGGGAGTGCCATGTAGGGAATCGGGTTTGAAATAAAGGTTGCCCCTGTTGCAGCTATAGAAATACATGCAATAACAGCACCCACATAGGATTCAAAAAGGTCTGCACCCATTCCTGCCACATCTCCTACATTATCCCCAACATTGTCCGCTATAACAGCGGGATTTCTCGGGTCATCTTCGGGGATACCTGCCTCTACCTTACCGACGAGGTCTGCACCAACATCAGCCGTCTTTGTATATATACCACCACCAACCCTGGCAAAGAGGGCGATAGAAGATGCACCCATGGCAAAGCCATTTATAATGCTGGCGGTTTTTGGATTGCCGCCAAATAAATAATAAAACACACCTATACCAAAAAGCCCCAAACTTGCGACTGCAAGACCCATTACAGAGCCGCCTGCAAATGCAACCCTTAATGCCCTTGATGTATCAGGTTTGAACATATTGGCAGCCTGAGCAGTCCGCACATTTGCCTTGGTGGAAGCCTTCATACCGATGAAACCTGCCAGCATAGAACATAATCCTCCACTTACAAACGCCGTCCCTGTCCACAAGTTAATAAAAACAGATAAAAGGATAAAGACTATAACAATAAATATGGTTATAATGCTGTATTCCCTTTTAAGAAATACCATTGCCCCTTCCTGTATCTGGTCTGATATTTTAATCATCAAATCTGTTCCTGCAGGTTGTTTCTTAATATACCCGTAAATTACCAATGCAATAAGAAGTCCACCTATCCCAAATATAGGGGCTAAAACCGTGAAATTTTCCATTCTTTTCCTCCCTAAAAATAAGCAATGAGCAGTGAGTGCAAAGCAATGAGTAGAAAACTCTTTACTCGTTGCTCATTGCTCATTGCTCATTGCTTGATTGGTTTTTATTATTTCCTTCACCAGATTGACAGCCTTTTCAACAGAGATGCTTATAATCTCCAGTTCATCTCTGTGAAACGGACTCAATACATAATCAGATACCTCCATACCTTCCGGGGGTCTGCCAACCCCTATTCTTATCCTGTAAAAATTTTTTGTGGCAATAGATTCAATTATTGAGCCTATACCTTTATGCCCTGCATCGCCTCCGCCAAATTTCTTTTTGACTCTTCCAACCTGTAAATCAATATCGTCGTGAGTGACGATTAGGTCTGAGGGAAGAATGGGATTATCAGTAAGGATTGAACTGACAGCCACTCCACTTTTATTCATATATGTATGGGGTTTTGCAATAAGAACATCCTTTCCCTCCACAACTCCAATGCCGAACAAAAAAAAATTGTCTTTTCTGTTTATCCGTATATCATATATGGAAGCCAATCTATCAACTGCAATGAATCCAACATTGTGGCGGGTCTTTTCATATTTCGTCCCATAGTTGCCCAGTCCAACAATAGCTTTCACTTTTCCTTTTTCTTCTCTTCCACGGGAACTGCCTTCTCTTCCGCAGGTGCTTCCGCCGGCACCTCGGCAGGGGCAGCTTCTACAGCAACCTCTTCCTTAACCTCCTCTACCTTCGGTATGTTGACAGATACAACAGTAGCATCAGGGGTCTCCAGCATTGTAACACCCTCTCCCGGCAATATATCTCTGATGTGTATTGTATTTCCTACATCGAGGTTTGAAACATCAATTGTTATTTCCTTCGGAATGTTAGTTGGCAAACAGGATAGTCTTATTTCCCTCATCTGCTGGGTTAATACACCAGCCTTTTCTTTTACCCCGATAGGTGTTCCAAGCAGGGTTACCTTGACCTTGATTTTTATCTCCCTATCCATGGAGACCTCCATAAGGTCAGCATGGATAATCCCTTTTCTCAAGGGGTGCCTCTGCAGGTCTTTGATTATTGCTATACACCCATTCTTCGTTTCTCCTTCAAACTTTATATTCAAAAGAACATTTGTTCCCCTCATAGTCTCCAGTATCTTTGCAAATTCCCTTGCATTTATAATAAGGGGGATATTATTTTCTCCTCCGTAAAGGACAGCAGGAAGGAAGCCATCCTTCCTCAACCTTCTGGCATCACTCTTTCCATGCTCTTTTCTTTTCTTTACATTTAATTGCAATGTTTCCATTTTAAAAACCTCCCTAAATAAGTTATGAGCAATGAGCGATGAGCAGCGAGTAAAATACTCATCGCTCGGCACTCATTGCTCATTGCTATGCAAACAGTGAACTAACCGATGTAGCTGTATGTATCCTCTTTATTGCCTCTCCTAATAGTTTTGATATTGATAATATTATAATTTTATTGCACCTTTTTTGTTTATCGCTTAACGGTATAGTGTTGGAGACAATGACCTCTTTAAGCGGAGATTTATTTATCCTTTCAACTGCAGGTTCTGAAAGGACGGGGTGGGTACAGCATGCATAAACCTCTCTCACACCATTTTTCAGGAGGGCATTTGTTGCCTCTATTAATGTTCCTGCTGTATCTATCATATCATCTACTATCATTGCCCTCTTACCTTTAATATCGCCTATTATATTCATTACCTTTGCTACCCCCGGTTTATCTCTCCTTTTATCTATAATTGCCAATGATGTATTCAGCTTTTTTGCAAACGCCCTTGCCCTCTCCACACCACCTGCATCAGGTGAAACAATGACAAGGTCTTTTAACCTTTTCCTTTTTATATATTCAATCTGGATTGGTGCTGCATATAGATGGTCCACAGGCAGATTAAAGAATCCCTGGATCTGTCCTGCATGAAGGTCTATAGCGAGAACCCTGTTAGTTCCGGCAGCAGTTACAAGGTCAGCTACAAGCTTGGAGGTTATCGGCACCCGTGGCTCAGCCTTCCTGTCCTGGCGGGCATAGCCATAGTATGGTATAACAGCGGTAATCCTTTCCGCAGATGACCTTTTAAGGGCATCAATCATTATGAGAAGTTCCATCAGATTTTTATTTACAGGTTCACATGTAGGCTGAACTACGAATACATCCCTCCCACGCACATTCTCTGTAATTTTAATCCCTATCTCACCATCGGGGAAATCATATATATTTGATTTCCCAAGTGGGATGCGGAGATATTTACATATTTCCTCAACAAGAGGTATATTTGCCCTTCCCGAGAACAAAAGTAATTCTTTATAAGGCATATGTCCTCATTCTCAATTCACTATTCTTAATTTAGAATTTTTACGATACTGGGGCGGGAGGATTCGAACCTCCGAATGCGGGTTCCAAAGACCCGTGTCTTACCGCTTGACGACGCCCCAAAAAAATTTACGAATTACGATTTAATGAAACCACAGATTACACAGATTTACACAAAATAAACTAACAACCTATAACTCACAACTTACTACTTACAACGATTGCCAATGGTTAGTTGTTAGTTGTCAGTGGTCAGTCAAAAAAATCTGTGCCATCTGTGGAATCTGTGGTTGCTTTTCAGGGTTAAATTACACCGATGTCCCCTTTTCCAGGACATCATTATATTCTTTCAATATCCTATCTTCAATCATCTTACGGGTTTCATTATTAAGAGGATGGGCTGTATCTTTAAATGTTCCATCCTTTTTCTTTTTGCTTGGCATTGATACAAATAAGCCATTGTTGCCATTTATAACCTTGATATCTCTTATTACAAAACAGTTATCAAAGGTTATTGACACATAAGCCTTCAGCTTCTGCTCATCTACAGGTGTTACCCTTACCTCCGTAATCTCCATTAAACAATCACCTCCTCTGGATATACTTTTTGCAGACTTGTTAAAGTTTCAGCAAGAAATAGAAACCATCCCTTTCCCTTTAACTTGCTACTGGCATATTCCGCAGATGGATAATCTTTAAAAACACCAAATACCGTAGAACCACTCCCGGACATTGCCGCACCCAACGCCCCTGCCGACAATAAAGCCTCTTTCATCTCATTAATAATACCATACTTTTTTTCTACTACTGACTCCAGGTCATTAAAGAGCAGAGATGACATCTCTGCAATATTACCTTTTATAAGCATAAACTTTAAAATTTTAATATCCCTTTTATTTCTTGTCAAATTTAATCTCAAATTAGCATATACCCATTTTGTTGATATGGCACAGCCAGGGTTTAACAGTATAACATAAAAGCTGCTTTTAACAGGAAGGTTTTGTATTTCATCCCCCCGCCCTGTTCCATATGCACAGGAAGCTGACAGGAAAAAAGGCACATCTGCACCAAGAGATTTTGCAATTGATATTAATTCATTTCTCGGCAGTTTTAAGTCCCAGATATAATTTAATCCAAGGAGGGTAACAGCAGCATTGCTACTCCCCCCACCGAGCCCTGCTGAAACAGGTATATGCTTATCTATATTTATACTTACACCCTTTTTAATTCCTGTCTTTTCCCTTAATAATCTTGCCGCCCTGTATGAGAGGTTTCCGTCATCTAACGGGATATCTTTACTACTGCTGTGTAATTCTATATCATTTGAGGACTCTGTAAAAATAATATCATCGCACAGATTAATCATCTGGAAAACGGTCTCAATATTGTGGTATCCATCAGCCCTTTTTTCAATTACATTTAATCCAAGGTTTATCTTTGCCGGCGACTTAATTTTAATCCTCTTCATCTTAACTCTACGGCTTCTACGGCTTCTGCATCTTCAGGAATTATCAAATCAAAGAGAGATTCCTCAACCCCTCTATTGAGGTCCACATACACATATTCAATACTCATTGATAGTCCTTGGGACGGGATTAACATCTTTATTCTGAAAGGAAAAAAATGGCTACCAACTTTTCTATAATCTGAAAAGGAGGTAAAGCTTATTGCCATTCCTTTATCATCAAATCTTTTTACCTCAGTAGCGGAGAGATTGGCTGAGTCAAGCCATATTTCCTCATAAATATCACTATCTACCGATTGAACTTTTAACATATACTGCCTACTCTCATTTTTAAAACTCAAATCTGTTATCTTAAAGTCAGTAGTTATCTGTTTTCCGGTAATCAAATTAATTATATCATGTGGGGTCATATATATCCCCGTTATCTTTGCAATTGTTTCAGGAGAGGCATCTCCGTGATAAAAACTATTCTCACTAATATTATAAATTGTTACGGTCTTGCTGTCTGATACCATAATAAGTGATGGTTGCCCTATAATATTAAGCAATTCCAATCTAATAAGGGAATTCCCATTTATTACTATTGCCTCCCTTATTCTCTCATTTAAATTATCTGATATTATCTGTATGTTTGCAATTCCCCTGAGGTCTCTTATATTTTTATTCCTTTCCTTAATGGACTTAATTATTGTATCGGCATCGAGAGGGTGGTACTTGGCAACAGTCTTTTTATAGGCGCATCCTGATAAAAATTGAATAATCAATAACCAGACCCCGATATTTAAATAATAGGCGGAATTGTAATTATCAAAAATTTTTATTCGTCTGATTTTTAACATTTGATTATTCTTTTTCTTTCAAAATGATATCTATCTTTTTTAATTTTTCCTCTATTACCGCATTTTTCTCTTCTCTTAGAGAATTTTCCCATGACTCTTTAGCCTTTTCATAATTATTGACTTTTAAGTATGCATCTCCGAGATGGTCATAAATAGTGGCATCTGATGGAACAAGGAGAATGGCTCTTTCCAGATTTTCTACAGCTTCGTAGAAAAGCCCTTTTTTATAATAGACCCAACCGAGACTATCAAGAAAATATCCATTATCAGGTTCAAATTGTAAAGCCTTTTTTACATGCTCTAATGCCTCATCCAAATTGATTCCTATTTCCGCATAAATGTAACCTAAATAATTATGTGCACTGGGATGGTCAGGATTCAACTCTATTGCCCTTTTCATTGCCTCAACACACTTATTGTTCTCCTTTAGTTTTTCATATATAGTACCGAGTCTGAAGTGGTAGGAATCATTTCCGGGTTCCAGTGCTATAGCCTTTTTAAGACTCTCTACTGCTTCGCCATATCCCTTTTCATTAAACTGGGCAACCCCGAGATAATAATACAACTTTGAATTGTTCGGCTCTATAACGATAGCCCTCTTAATCATATCTACAGTTTCTTTTTCCCTCTTTAATCTCTCATATATCTGAGCAATATGGAGCATAATATCCACAGATTTCGGCTCAAGCTCAAGGAGCTTGAGCCACTCTGCAAGTGCCTCTTCATCTCTCTCCATTTCTTCATAAATCGTGGCAATGTAAAAAATAATGCTCCCGTTTTTAGTATCTGCAATCCTGGCCAACTGAAATTCCTCCAGGGACCTCATAAAATCCCTTTGCTGATAATAAATCATCCCCATTTTTATGTGGACATCTATATCCCCCGGCGATTCTTCACTTATTTTTCTATATTCTTCCAGTGCTTCATCATAGGACTCTTTCTTTACATATATTTCTCCAAGTCTATTGTGAACAAACTCATTCTTTGGGTCTATCTCAAGTATCTTTTTATAGATGTCTATTGCACTATCATATTTTTTTTGAACCTGATATATAAGTCCGAGGCTTTCCATTACCTTGACAAAATTGGGGTGTATCTCAAGAGCCTTATTGAAATACTCTTCGGCTTTTGCGTAAGATTTTATACTTGCATTTACCCTCCCCAGATAATAAAGTCCAAGCATGGAATCCGGTTCTATTTTTATCAATGCTTCAAGGGTTTCAATGGCAGAATTGTAATCTCTATTTTCTGTATATATTATCCCGAGAAAGAGATAGGCATCTCTATTTTTAGTATCAATTTCTATAACTTTCTTATATTGTTCAATTGCAGCATCCAGTTTTCTCTGGCTCGAATATATACCACCGAGTATCATCCTTACCGGTATAAAATCATCATCAATTGCTATTGCCTCCCTGCAGATAGCTATTGCTGATTCAACATCTCCTTTCCTGATAGATACAAGGGCAAGATTTTTAAGTATTGTCAGGGATTTGGGGTCATAAAGCCTTGCCTGACGATATTCCTTTAATGCAGCATCCAAATCATTTTTATGTTCATAAATCTGCGCCATTATAAAATGATAGTATGCCCTATGGTCAGGTGATGATGATTTTCCGGCAGGGGTAATTTTTATCAACTGTTCTTCGTTTTCGTTAGTTCGTTTTTTTAATATGTGTTTATGGGTTGTGCATCCCCCCGTGAAAGGTAGAAAGATTAGAAAGGCAGTAATAAATAATAGAAGATGAGTAATATGCCTTTTCCTCTGTAGCCCCTCCTTTACCTCTTGTATTTTATAAGTCATGTCTTATCAATAGCGGCAGTTTTGAATATTATTCGCTGGATGGTATTTTTTAAATCCGTGTCTTTAATATAAGACAGATTTACATTTGGGATTGAGGGGTTGAGGAGATGTGGGGTAGAAGGATTAACTTCTGAATTCCCTGAACCTTCAACTTTCCTGTTTTCTAACCCTTTACTATCAAAAGAATCTTTTTTTTCAAAATTCCCCAATTTAAAATATATTTTCTCCACAACCTTTGCACCGATAGTGCCATTTAACTTGTCTATAATCATAGACTCTAAAAATTTTAGGTGGCCAAGCCATACACTATCTTTCACATTTACAAAGAGTGTTTTAAATTTTATCCTTTCGGGTTGAGCTACAGAAGAGATATGTGTCCCCAAAGTCTTGTCCCAGATATACCATATCTGATGTGCCTTTATCTTTGGAGCAAGCCCGAGCCTATTTATAGTTCCTTTAAGAACATCACCTGCACTTATCATAACAAAACTTTACAATAAAAATCATCTATAATTTATAAACTGTAAATCTATCCCGAGGTCTTTACCCCGTAACAAACTTATAACGGATTGCAGATCATCCCTGCTCTTCCCTGCCACACGAACCTGGTCGTTCTGAATCTGAGCCTGAACCTTTAGCTTTGTATCCTTTATAATTTTTACAATCTCTTTTGCCTTTTCCACTGGTATGCCCTGCTGAAGTGTTATTACCTGCCTCACTGTCCCTCCGGTTGCAGGTTCAACCTTATCATATTTTAATGCCTTAAGAGATACACCCCTTTTAACAAGTTTAGTCTGAAGAATATCTATAACACTCTTTATTTTGTACTCATCATCAGAAATAAGTACAATTTTTTTATCTTTTTCTTCAAGTTTTATATCACTTTTACTTCCTTTAAAATCGAATCTTTGCCTTATCTCCATCATTGCCTGATTAACGGCATTTACAACCTCCTGCATTTCTATTACCGATACAATATCAAATGAATTCTCCTTTGACATAACCACCTCCACTTGTATATTATTATACTGAATCTCTAACGCAATAATCAATCCTAAATATTTCTGGAGTTTATATCCTTAAACTATAAGTTCTATTTACGCTATTTGGTTTCTGGTGAAAAATGACTTTTTTGAACGACTTTTTAATTTTTCACCGCACACTATTTACATGAATTTATTAAATAAAATCTTCAACATTGTTTTTCCCGGAAAATGCCTCCTTTGCAATGATTCAACCGGGCTGAATACTGAGAATATATGCTCCAAATGCATGGATAAAATAGCATTTATAAAAGGTTCAACCTGTGCCAGATGTGGAATACCCTTTGAAGTTTCATATTCCCTTGAAGATAATCTTGATTATCTATGTCAAAGATGCAGAATCTTCTCACCTTCTTTTGACATGGCATTATCTGCATGCCGATACGATGGTGTAATAAAGGAAATCATATCTGCCTACAAGTATCAGAATAAACCATATCTTGGCAATGATATAATTTCTATCATGCTCAGGGTCGTAGAGAGGAGGTTGGTTGAACTCTCTCCGGAATTAATCATTGCTGTTCCGCTTCATGTTAAAAGACTCCGGGAAAGGGGTTATGACCAGGCTTATATACTGGCTGAAGGGATTGGCAGATATCTCAATATCCCTGTCTCATGTGGAAACCTTACGAGAATCAGATACACAGTTCCACAGGTAAACTTAAGCAGAGATGAGAGAATAAAAAATGTGAAGGGGGCTTTCTCAGTAAAAGATACCCACGAATTAAAAGGGAAAAGGGTGTTTTTAATAGATGATGTATTTACTACAGGTGCTACTATAGAAGAATGTGTAAAGATAATAAGAGATGCCGGAGCAGAAAAAATATATGTTGTGACAGTTGCACGGGCTTAATCTGACAATTGACGGCTATTTGCTTAAAAAATTGTTTGACTAAGGGAAATAAAGAGGTATACTAAAAAAATCCAAATGTTTAAAATCAGAAGGCACAGTTTGAAAATTTAAAGTTCATTTTTGATTTATAGTAAAGGGGGGGTTATGGCAATTAAAGTAGGTATAAATGGTTTCGGAAGGATAGGGAGAAATCTCTTCAGAGCATCTTTAAATACAAAGGAGATAGAGTTTGTTGCGGTTAATGATATAACTGATGCAAAGACTCTTGCACATCTGCTCAAATACGATTCCATCCTTGGCAATATTGGTGCTGAAGTAAAGGCAGAGGCCGATACAATCTTTGTTAACAGCAAACCACTTAAGGTGCTGGCTGTCTCAGACCCTTCCCACCTCCCATGGAAAGACCTTGGAGTTGATATAGTTGTAGAGTCTACAGGGAGATTCACAGACAGGGGAGGGGCATCAAAACATATGACAGCAGGTGCAAAAAAGGTTATTATCTCTGCTCCTGCAAAGGATGAGGACATTACAGTAGTCATAGGTGTAAATGAAAAGTCTTATGACCCTAAAAAGTATCATGTATTATCCAATGCCTCATGTACAACAAATTGTCTTGCACCGGTGGCAAAGGTTCTGTTAGAAAATTTTGGAATAAAGAGAGGACTGATGACGACCATCCACTCTTATACAAATGACCAGAAAATACTTGACCTTCCACATAAGGATTTAAGAAGGGCAAGGGCAGCTGCACTGTCTATGATACCAACTACAACCGGTGCTGCAAAGGCAGTTTCACTGGTTCTCCCGCAGTTAAAGGGAAAACTTGACGGTATGGCAATAAGGGTTCCTACACCAAATGTTTCGGTGGTTGACCTTGTTGCTGAATTGGATAAGGATACCACTGCTGAAGAGGTGAATGCAGCATTTAAAAAAGCTGCTGAAGGAGAACTTAAAGGTATCCTCCAGTACTGTGATGAGCCATTGGTATCCATAGATTTCAATAGAAATCCTCATTCCTCAATTCTGGATGCCATGTCTACAAAAGTAATAGAGAAGAGGATGGTAAAAGTTCTTGCCTGGTATGATAATGAATGGGGATACTCATGCAGGGTCAGGGATTTGATTTTATATATAGCAACAAAGATGTAAAAAAAACAAAAATTAATTTGAAACCACAGATACACACAGATTTTCACCGATTTTAAAGCCTTTTAATTATTAGGAAACCAGGAATACAGGAATATTATTTCATGGTTTCCTTATTTAGGTATTAATCTTTTTAATCTGTGAAATTTGTGGAAAAGGTATTTTCAGATGAAAAAGCTGACCATAGAGGATGTAGATTTAAAAGGTAAAAGGTGCTTCATCCGTGTAGATTTTAATGTCCCCATCGACCAGTTTGGAAATATTACCGATGATACGAGGATAAAGGCGGCACTACCCACAATAAACTATGCCATTGATGAAGGGGCAAAGGTCATCCTCGCATCACATATGGGCAGACCAAAAGGGGTTGTGGCTCCGCATCTGAGCATGAACCTTGCCCTGAAGAGACTGAGGAGACTCCTCGGGAAAAATGTAATGATGGTTGAAGACTGTATAGGTAATGATGTAAAAAAGGGAGTGGATGGGATGAAGCCAGGTGATGTGCTCCTCCTCGAAAATTTGAGATTTCATAAAGAGGAGGAAAAAAATGACGATACCTTTTCAAAAAAACTTGCGGAACTGGCAGATGTATATATAAACGATGCCTTTGGCACTGCCCACAGGGCACACGCCTCCACATACGGCATTACGAAACATGTCCCTATAGCCGCTGCAGGTTTTCTCATGAAAAAGGAGATACAGTATTTTGAGAAGGCAGTGTCAAATCCAACCCGCCCTTTTGTCGCCATCCTTGGAGGTTCAAAGGCATCAGGCAAGATAGGTGTACTTAATAATTTGGCTGACAAGGTTAACAAGGTTATAATAGGCGGTGGCTTATCATTTACCTTCTTGAAGGCACTTGGTTATCAGGTAGGTGGCTCTATGGTTGAGGATAACATGCTTGGCGAGGTAAATAGGATAATCCAGAAGTTGAAGGACAAAGGAGTTAAATTTTATCTCCCTGTGGATTTTGTCGTTGCTGAAAGGATGGATATGAGGGCAGAGGCAAAGATTGTTCCTGCACAGGAGATACCTAATAACTGGGTTGCCTTGGATATAGGTCCTGCCACTTCAACCCTTTTTGCAGAGGCACTCCACAATGCAAAAACCATTATCTGGAATGGACCCATGGGGGTATTTGAGATGGACCCTTTCAGCAGAGGGACTATAGCCATGGTTCATGCAGTGGCAAATTCTTTTGCACTTACAATTGTTGGTGGAGGAGATACGGATGTGGCGGTACATAAGGCTGGTGAATCCGATAAGATTTCGTATATATCAACAGGTGGAGGGGCATTTCTGGAATTACTGGAAGGCAAGGCACTTCCCGGTATTGAGGCATTGACAGATAAAAAAGAATGAAACCAATTATAGCCACAGACTTACACAGACTTTTCACAGATTAAAGCTTTTCAATTTTTTTTATTTTTTAAAATCTGTGTCCATCTGTGGTTAAATATTTTTTATGCGTAAGCCTCTGATTGTTGGAAACTGGAAGATGAACAACTCTGTTGCCGAGTCCGTTAGTCTGGTGGATAAATTAAAAGTGCTGGCAAAAGATGTGGCGGGGGTAGAGATTGTTGTAGCACCACCTTTTACAGCATTGTTTAGTACAAGAGATGTTATAAAAGGCTCAAACATAAAATTGGGGGCTCAAAACATCTTCTGGGAAGACAGAGGTGCATATACGGGAGAAATATCACCTTTAATGATTGCAGATATTGGTTGCGAGTATGTTATAATAGGACATTCGGAAAGAAGAGAATATTTTAAAGAGTCTGATGAAATTGTTAATAAGAAAATAAAATCAACTATACGAAATAAACTGAAGGCTGTCATGTGTGTTGGAGAATCACTAAAAGATAGGGAAGAAGGCAGGACAATGCAGGTGATTGAGTCGCAGATGAGAAAGGGCTTAGAAGGAATATCAAACTCCGAACTCCAAACTCCGAACTCCGAATTTCAATTAGTAATTGCCTATGAGCCTGTATGGGCAATTGGTACAGGGAGAAATGCTACTCAAAGTCAGGCTAATGATGTCCATATTTATATACGAAAACTTTTACTACAGATATTAGGTGAATATGCCGCATCTGTTACAAGGGTAATATATGGTGGGAGTGTAAAGCCATCCAATTCTGCCGAGCTTATGTCAGAGAAAGAGATAGATGGGGTTTTGATAGGCGGAGCAAGTCTTGACGCCGACTCCTTTGTACAAATTATAAGGTCGGCGTGTATGGTATAAAATAAGCCATGAGCAATGAGTAACAAGCAATGAGCAATGAGTTTTTTTTACTCATGGCTTTATCATAGGGGGGTAAATGATAACTTTATTAACGGTTCTTCATGTAATTGTTGGTATTTTTTTGATATTGATTGTCCTGCTTCAGAGAGGAAAAGGGGCGAGTATGGGAGCTGCTTTTGGAGGGTCAAGTCAGACCCTTTTTGGCAGTCGCGGACCTCAGAGTTTTCTCGGTAAACTTACCACTGTGGTAGCACTGGTATTTATGATTACCTCATTAAGCCTGGCCATTTTATCTTCAAAAAGACCCAGCACCAGCATCATGCAGAAGGCTAATGTAAAAGAAACAAAACCTTCGCCCCCTGTTACTCCCGCAACGCCTGCTACTAAATAATAGAGAACAAGGTTCATATATACAACCGGCAAGTTTTCTATTGTGGTATTTCTCCCATAATTGTCGTTAATCGTTTATCACTGTCATTAATTCTTCTTATAAGAGAATTTATTATCCTGAAAGCAATATCAGGATAACTTTCAATTGTTTCCTTCAGTTTTTCACCAGGGAATGCCTTTACAATACATTTACCCTTTGCCTTCACAGTAGCACTTCTCGGTACACCTGTAAGGGCGGTCATTTCTCCAAAATATTCACCCGGTTGCGATATATCTCCTACTGCATTTTCATTCTTTGTTATTATGAGCTGTCCCTGAATTAACTGATAAAAATTCTTATCTGTATTACCCTCTTTTATAATCATGTCACCGTCTTCAAAAGTCAGTTCATCGGGATTCAAGAGGTATGCAGGCAGTGCCTCCTTGGTTATAATAGTATTTTCCAGTGCCTGTTCAAGTGTGGTAGTTCCTTCCCTCACCTTATTAAGGGCATCCATTCTGAGCGTAATCATTCCTTCCTTTACGGCAATTTTTCTCAACTGATCTTCTGGTACATGGGATACAATAGCCTTTTGAATTTCCTCTGATATTTCCATGACCTCATAGACACCAACCCGACCTTTATAACCTGTTCCATTACATTTTGGGCACCCTTTTCCATGCATAATCTTACCATATAACGTAGGTATCTCCTCCTCTGTAAAGCCTGCCTCTAATAGTGCTCCCCTATCCAGATTGGCAACAGGTTCTTTGCAATTTGAACATATCCTTCGGAGGAGTCTCTGTGCCAGTATCAAATTTACTGCTGCTGCAACCATATAAGGTGGGATACCTATATCAATTATACGCCCCACACTGGATGGTGCATCATTGGTGTGAAGGGTTGTAAAGACAAGGTGACCTGTCATAGCTGCCTTTATACATATCTCTGCAGTCTCCATATCCCTTGTTTCTCCCACCAGTATAATTTCCGGGTCCTGTCTCAGGAATGCCTTTAACGCTGCGGCATATGTCATCCCCACTTCATTTCTCACAAGCACCTGGTTTATACCGGCAAAGTTAAACTCTACGGGGTCTTCAGCAGTTAATATTTTTACAGTTGGTTCGTTTAATTTATTAATAGCAGAGTAAAGGGTGTTGGTTTTTCCACTTCCGGTAGGTCCTGTGATAATAACCATGCCCTGTGGTCGTTCAATTGCCCTATTAAACTTGTTTAGTGTATCCTCAGAAAAACCAAGTTTTTTAAAATCCAGCATTAAGGATTCTGGATTGAGTATCCTCATGACAATGGATTCACCCCAAAGAGTAGGGAGGACCGAGACCCTGAAGTCAATGGCCTTTGTCTTGCCCAGTCTCAATTTGATACGACCATCTTGAGGCACCCGTCTCTCCGCTATGTTAAGATTAGACATAATCTTTATTCTTGAGATTATTGCATTTTTTATCTGAAGAGGAAGAGACATGGCTTTGTAAAGTGAGCCATCAAGTCTGTATCTTACAATGAAAGACTTTTCAAAGGGTTCAATATGAACATCGCTGACCCCTAATTTTATTGCCTTTGTCAATATTCCATTTACCAGTTTTATAATAGGGGCATCACCGGCACCAAATGCCTCCTTAATCTCCTCATCATCTATCTTTTCTATAGCAACTTCCTCAGTTACCTCGGATACAAGAGAACCAAAATCGTCCACTTCCTGCATTACCATCTTTTCTTCAGATTCTCCGCCTATATTTTTAGAAAAGCTGTTATATTCTTCATCGGTTATCTTATAATATTTCTTGTAGCCATCAGCTATCTCTTTTTCCGTTGATATTGACACTTTTATAGCAAGTTTTGTTTTCAACTGTATATCTTCTATTGCCCTGTTATTTGTGGGGTCAGAAATAGCAATGGAAAGGGTGCTATCAGTTACATTCAATGGAAATATAAAGTGTTCTTTTGCCAGTTCATACGGAACCACCTTTACAACATCTTCTTTAATCTGCATATCAGATATGTGCGCGATAGGGAAGTTAAGCTGGCGTGAGAGAAAATTGACTATTGTTTCTTCATCAATAAACCCAAGAGCTATGAGTACCTGTCCAAGTCTTCCACCAGTTTTTTTCTGAGTAGTCAATGCCTCATCAAGCTGAAACTTTGTAATGTGTCCGTCTCTGCGGAGCATATCCCCGAGTCTTTCAGACTTTACCTCATCCCTCACTGTTTTCTTAAAGCTTGATTTTTTTTCTACTACTTCAGGCATAATCTCCTCAAAGGAATTAAAGAGTAATTTAATTATAGAACAATATGTTAATATGTCAAGTGGTATTAAAGTGGTATTAAAAAATTATTAAAAAAAAGGCTGAAATTTTGCGAATATCCTTGACTTAAGCTTATTGATTTTCAACACTTTTTGTTCTATTATTTGATTATCCCCTTCTCGTTTTTCTTATTAACTCTTTTAATGCTTTTATGTAATTTTAGATATATCAACGGGAGGGGGATTTTGTTTTTTTAAAAGACCTGTACTTATTATGGATGATGGATTAAAAAAAATATCTGAAGGTAATTTGAAAGAAGAAGGCACAGTTCTGTATGATTCCCTGACTGCCTATATAGCGAGGATAAGAAAGTATCCATTCCTTACAGAAAAGGAGGAGTATGAACTGGCAGTAAAATACAGGACAAGCGGTGACCGTGATGCTGCCTACAAGTTGGTTACCTCACATCTTATCCTTGTGGTAAAGACGGCGATGAAATTTAACAGGATGTATAGTAACATATTTGACCTGATACAGGAGGGCAATATAGGGTTACTTGAAGCTGTCAGGCGATTTGACCCATTTAAAGGGACGAGGCTATCCACTTATGCTACATGGTGGATAAGGGCATTTATACTGAAATATATTGTTGATAATTTGAAGATAGTAAAGGTAGGCACAACAAATGTCCGCCGAAAGCTGCTCTTTAAGCTCAGGAGTGAGATTGAGAGATTGGAAAGGGAAGGTTACAATCCCAACACAAAGTTACTCGCAGAACATTTTGGAACTACAGAAGAGGATATTATAGATATTGGTGAAGCCATATCTTCACAGGATATTTCTCTTGATGCACCAATTGATGAAAACTCAAGGGAGAAAATCAGTGATACTATTGAATCAAGGGGGCAGTCTCATGAAGAGAAGGTTGAAGAAAGTGAATTCAGGGATTTGTTCTATAAAAAGCTGTCAAAATTTGAGGAAGGTCTAAATGAGTATGAAAAGGAGATATTGAGAAACAGAATCCTTTCTGAAGACCCTGTCACACTGCAGGAGATAGGGGATAAATTTAGTGTTACGCGGGAGGCAGTAAGACAGGCAGAACAACGGCTGCACGAAAAGTTGAAGAAACATTTTGAAAAAGAAATGCCAAAGTAATAAATCTGAATACAGAATCCAGAAGTTTTTATTTTTAATTCTGCCTTTTTTGAATTTTATCGTAAAATGCAGCGGAATACAAACTTGCGAAGGGTGATAGCATGGTCTTTTCAAAATTTTTTTAAAAGCCCTTTACATTAGCTTTGCGATACTTTATATTTTGCTTAGTAAGAAATATTTAAAAAGATGCCTATGACCACTGATTTATCGTTCATAACAAACGAAAAAAATCAAAGCCTGAAAAACAGGTTTGAAGTTCTGATAAAAGATACCTCTTTTTTTGACTGCCTTGCAGGATATTTTTATACCAGCGGATTTCATGCCCTGTATAAGTCTCTGGAGAAAACAGAAAAGATAAGGATTCTCATTGGTATCAGCACAAACAGGCAGACCTATGACCTGCTTGAACAAGCCCGTAAATCTAACCAGCAAGCAATTGACTTTTCACATGCAGAAGCAAAAGAAGAGGTTGAAAACATGGTAGAAAAAGAGCTATCTGATTCAGAAGACAATAAAAATGTTGAAGAAGGTGTAAATAAGTTTATTGAATGGGTTAGAGATAAAAAATTAGAAATCAGGGCATATCCATCTCAGAACATACACGCCAAGCTTTACATTATGACCTTTCATAAAGGCGACAGAGATATTGGCCGCGTGATTACAGGTTCCAGTAATTTCACACAGGCAGGGTTGATTGATAATTTAGAATTTAATGTGGAATTAAAAAATAGAAGCGATTATGACTTTGCCAGACAAAAGTTTAATGAACTGTGGAATAATGCTGTGGATGTGAGCGAGAAGTATGTTCAGACTATTCAGGAAAAGACATGGCTCAGTCAAAATATAACGCCGTATCAACTCTATCTAAAGTTTCTTTATGAATACTTCAAAGATGAACTCGGTCAGACAGATGAACTGTTTTTAAAATATCTTCCCCAGGAGTTCAAAAAACTGGAATATCAGGAACAGGCAGTTTTAAACGCCAAGAAGATACTTTTGGAATACGGCGGGGTTTTTATCTCTGATGTTGTAGGGTTAGGCAAGACATACATATCAGCAATGCTGGCAGGTCAGATTGACGGCAGAACACTTGTCATTGCCCCTCCTGTGCTTCTCGAAAAATCAAATCCCGGCTCATGGACCAATGTATTTTCTGATTTCAGGGTGCCGGCAGACTTTGAATCACTCGGCAAATTGGATGAACTTATTAGCAGAGGGACAGAGAAATACACCAACATTATTATTGATGAGGCGCACCGTTTTAGAACGGAAACAACCATTACCTATGAGAAATTGGCTGAAATCTGCCGAGGTAAAAGGGTTATTCTGGTAACAGCGACTCCTTATAACAATGCACCAAAAGATATTTTAAGCCTTTTAAAACTATTTCAAAAAGCCAGAAAAAGCACAATTCCAAATCTGCCTGACCTTGAAAGCTTCTTTAATAATCTGGATAAGAAGTTGAAAAAACTGGACCGGCAGAAAGACTATGCCAAATACATAAACACTGTAAGAGAAAATTCCAGAGAAATCAGGGAAAAAGTCCTCAAATACTTAATGGTTCGCCGCACAAGAACAGAGATTGAAAAATATTTTGATAAAGACATAAAGAGCCAAGACCTTAAATTCCCTGATGTTGAAAAACCAGTCCCTCTCTTTTATGAGCTTAATGATACAGAGGACGAAATATTCAACAAGACCATAGAATTGATAGCAAAAAAATTCAAATACGCCCGCTATATGCCCATGATTTATTATGAAGGTGAAGTTGATCAGCTTGAAAAGCAGTCCCAGAGAAACATGGGCAGGTTTATGAAAATCCTGCTTGTCAAACGTCTTGAAAGCAGTTTCTTTGCCTTTAAAAATTCAGTGGACAGGTTCCTCCGTTCTTACGAGATGTTTATAAAAGAGTTTGATAACAGAAATGTGTATGTGAGCAAAAAGCACACCAATAAGATATTTGAGCTGCTTGAGAACGATGACGATGAGGCCGTCCAGCAATTGATAGATGAAGGCAAAGCTGAAAAGTATGCAGGCAGTGAATTTAGAGAAGGCTTCAGAGATGACTTACAGCACGACCATGACATTCTCCTTGAGATTAAAAAACTATGGCATCACATTGACCGCGACCCAAAACTATTAAAATTCCTGAAGGAACTGTCAACGAATTCTGTCTTAAAAGAAAATCATCTGATTATCTTTACAGAATCAAAGGAAACCGCAAACTATCTGTTCAAAAATATAAATGAACAATATCCGAATAAGGCGCTCTGTTTTACTGGCTATTCTGGCGAGGCAACGCGAGACAAAGTCATTGAGAATTTTGACGCCAGAGCCCGCCATCCAAAAAAAGATTACAGAATACTGGTCTCAACAGAGGTATTGGCTGAAGGCGTTAACCTGCACCGCTCCAATACAGTGGTAAATTACGATATTCCCTGGAATCCTATCCGTATGATGCAGAGGGTAGGCCGTGTCAACCGCGTGGATACTAAATTTAACACGATCCATACCTTTAATTTCTTTCCCACAAAACAATCAAATGATGAGATTAAGCTTAAAGAGGCAGCAGAGGCCAAAATCAATGCCTTTTTAACCCTGCTTGGCGGGGATGCAGAGCTTTTGACCGAAGGAGAGCCGGTTGGCTCGCACGAACTATTTGATAAATTGATTTCCAGACAAACGCTGGAAGGCGATGATGGGGCAGAAGAAAGCGAATTAAAATATCTCCATGTAATAAAAGAGATTCGCGATAGAAACCCTGACCTTTTTGAAAAAGTAAAACACCTTCCCAAAAAGGCGCGCACTGCAAAGTATAACACTGAGCTTGCAAACTCTCTTATTACCTATTTCAGACGGGGGAAATTGCAGAAATTTTTTAAGGCAGTGCATAAAAAAGAGGCTGAAGAAATGGATTTTATATCTGCGGCAAAAATTCTAAAAAGCGACTCTGATGCAGAAAAGATGAAGCTTCCAGAACAGTTTTACGACCTTCTGGATAAAAACAAAGAGGCATTTATTTTAGCGACAACAGAGGAGATGCCTCAGGGGCACAGAAGGGGGCATGACAGTACTGCAAATATCCTCAGAATTTTAAAGGCAACACTAAAGAATACTCAAAAACTGACAGAAGATCAGGAGCTATATCTAAAAAAAGTCATTACTCAGCTTGAGGAAGGCGGACTGCCTAAGCAGACTGCAAGGCAAACACTAAAGGCGCTGAATACGATTGGAAGTGAAATCATTAATCCATTCAAGGTGCTGTCAGTTCTTCAGACACATATCCCTGCAAGGCTTCTTGAAGAACATTATGCTGAACAAAACCCGGCAGTATTTGGCAAACGGGAAGTTATACTTTCATTGTATTTAACAGGCAAGTAAACATGGATAAACAACAGGCAAAATATCTCATTCAAAATACATTTGAAAATTCTTTTGAAAAGGAACGATTTACCAGTTTTGTCAGAAACCTTTTAAACCGTATTGAAGAAGCCCCATTTACATATCAGGGGCAATTCATTCCTGAATCTTACAGACAATATATCCGCACACTTGAAAGAATAGGCAAATTCAATGATGCTGAAAACAGAATTGATATTCTCATAATCAATCTCCAGAAAGAGACTTCCCTTGAGCGAGCCCGCACTATGCAGCGCAACTTTGTTGCATGGTATCTGAACGGCAGCCGCGGTGGAGAATTGAAAGATGCGGCGCTGGTTGCCTTTGTATCACCTGATGAGAAAGACTGGCGGTTCTCACTTGTCAAGATGGACTATAAATTTGAACAGACTCAAACAGGCAGAGTAAAGGTAAAAGAAGAGTTCACACCTGCCCGTCGCTGGTCATTTCTTGTTGGCGCAAACGAAAACAGCCATACTGCACAGAGCAGACTGGTTAATATACTGGCAAATGATGAACACAGCCCAACCCTTGCTGAACTGGAGCAGGCGTTTGATATTGAAACCGTTACCAAAGAATTTTTCATTAAATACCGTGAACTTTTCATCCGCACAAAAGAAGAACTGGACAAGGTGGTAAAAAACGATTCAAAAATCAGAGCTGATTTTGAGGCGAAAGGCGTCAACACCGTTGACTTTGCCAAGAAACTGCTGGGACAAATAACCTTCCTCTACTTTTTGCAGAAAAAAGGTTGGTTCGGTGTGGGGCGTGATGCAGAATGGGGCACAGGCTCTAAACACTTTTTGCGTGAGCTTTTTAAGAAAAAACACGGTGATTATAAAAATTTCTTTAATGACATTCTGGAGCCTCTATTTTATGAAGCCCTGCGCATAGACCGCAGCCATGATGATGACTATTACAGCCGCTTTAACTGCAAAATCCCCTTCTTAAACGGCGGCCTTTTTGATCCCATCGGTAATTACGACTGGGTGCATACCGACATCTGTCTGCTGGACAGCCTGTTTTCTAATAAAAATAAAACCAAAGAAGGCGATGAGGGTGATGGCATTCTGGATATTTTTGACCGATACAATTTCACGGTTAAAGAAGACGAACCTCTGGAAAAGGAAGTTGCCATTGACCCTGAACTGCTCGGCAAGGCGTATGAAAAATTCAATGCCATCCGTCCTGACAACTTTGAAGAATATAAAAAGGCATTAAAGAGCGGGAATAAAGGGGAGGAAAGCAAATTCAACAAGCAATACGGCGTATATTACACACCTCGTGAGATTGTCCATTATATGTGCCAGCAGAGCCTTATCAATTATCTTTATACAGCGTTAAATGACGCACCAGTCTCTTATGAAAAAATAGGCGAAGCTCAAACTGCCATATTTAAGGATAAGGACAAAAAACCACAGATGGATTTGACAATAGAACACAGGCCGCACCCTATTATTTCTAAAGAAGAGATTGAAACCATGATTCACATTGGCGAGCAGGTCAGTGAGAATGAAGAAATAGCATTGATTAAGGAACAAAAAATATTAGATGGCAAACAGAAATCTTCAGATTACAAATTGAAACTCCCTGAAAGCATACGGGAAAATGCAAAACTTATTGACGATAAACTATCAGATATAACAGTCTGCGACCCGGCAGTAGGCTCAGGCGCCTTTCCAGTGGGCATGATGAGCGAGATTGTAAAAA
>Ga0155184_1077_pt1 | contig 35365 bp, 29 predicted proteins | sample RifCSPhighO2_02_FD_106152 | JGI IMG/M metagenome (GOLD analysis project Ga0155184, IMG submission 106152) | Nitrospinae bacterium RIFCSPHIGHO2_02_39_11
TGCCTTTTTAAACGACAGCGGAGATGTTCAGACCGCCCGCCGTCTATATGGGTTGATTGTCTTAGGGGGCGTCCTGGGCGGTTTCTTCGGCAGTGCTGTGGTTGCCAACTATGCCAGGAAGATTGAACCCCCTATGGCAGCATTGATTTGTGCTGGACTCTTGGTAGTTATTGCTGTAATCGCCTTGTGGTTCGGCAGTCTGGTCAAGTGGACGGCTCCAATAGAATCACCTGGTATTGCATCAACCCGCAGATATAAGAATGGATTACGCACTATCATAAGTTCACCCTATATTCTTGGTATCGCATCTATGGTGGGATTGTATGAGATGGTTTCGGCAATTATGGATTACCAGTTTACCTCAACGGTGTTACACTTCGTTTCAGGTGAACAGCTCAAGGTGTATTTTGCCAGCGTTTATTATTTCACCAACTTTATATCTCTCATCCTGCAGCTCTTTCTCACCACTTTGGTAATGACACGCTTTGGCGTTGCTACAGCATTATTGTTTCTTCCATTTACAATTATGATAGGAGAATCTGCATTTATTCTGCTGCCGGGGCTTCTGCTGGGAAGTCTGCTCAATACTATAGACAATGCCTTTAGCTATTCCATTAATCAATCCGCTAAAGAAGTGTTGTATGTTCCGGTGGAACGGGAAAAAAAGTATCAGGCAAAGGCATTCATAGACATTTTCATATTGCGCTGTGCAAAGGGAATAGCCGTGGCGTTCAGTCTGATGCTGACACTTATATTCGCCGGGTTTGAAGGCATGCGCTGGTTATCGCTGATTGTACTTGGACTGCTGTTTATATGGCTGACGGTTGTCCGATACATTGGTCAGAGCTATAAAAAAATGGAAAAACCTGATTAGCCACAGACCTGCACAAAATTTAAAATGTTTTATTGCTCCATTGCTTCATTGTTCCATTGTTAAATAACAATGAAACCATGAGACAATGAAACAGTGAGTATGGTGTCTGTGTAAGTCTGTAGGTAAAAATATAATAATTTACATGAAAAAATATATTACATGGGGTGGGATAGCTGTACTACTGTTGGTAGGATGTGCAGCACCAACCAAAATGATTGGTGCTAATTATCTTCAAAACCATCAGGTGGCAATGAACAGCATCCAATCCCGTATCTCACTTTTGCATCTCAAGGATATCGGTGCCAATACTGTTGCATTTGTTCCATTTCTGCAGCAGGATGCCCCTGACAGCATTGATGTTCACCTGACAGATAAAGTAACAGATGACCAGCTCAGGGCAGGGATTCGTGATGCAAAAGCATTGGGCTTCCAGGTGGTGCTAAAACCACAAATCATTGTTACGGGGAGCTGGGCTGGCATGATTAAGATGACAGATGATTACAGTTGGCTACAATGGTTTAATAACTATGCAATTGCAATTGAGCACTATATAAATATTGCGAGTGAGGAGAAGGTGGACATCTTTGTAATTGGTACTGAACTTAATCAAACTGCTCATCTGACATCATGGCAGCCACTTATTGCACGTATCCGTCAGCACTTTGGTGGAAAGCTCACCTATGCAGCACATAATGTAGAGGGGGTCAGGCAATTCAACCACTGGCAGTTATTGGACATCATCTCGCTTACCCTTTATCCCTCCCTGGGCGAGGTACCGGAACGGAACGCCATGTCCTTGCATATCCGCAAGGTTGTGGGTGAACTCAGGACAATAAGCCGCCAGTATAATAAACCCTTATGGATTATTGAATTGGGTATTCCTTCACGACATGGGGCTCAACTCCATCCGTGGGAGTGGCATGAATCTGATATCCACTCGTACCCACATGATGAGGAGCTGCAGGCATTAGTGCTGGACCTCTGGCTGGATGCCCTGAGGGGCAAATGGAATCATGGTGTAATGTTGTGGTGCTGGAGCAGCAATCCGAATGGAGGTGGTTCAAAAGACAATGGGTTTATCTTACAGAACAAGCGTGCGGAGCGGGTGGTAGCCTGCCGCTGGACAGGACATTGTGAACCACCATAAATAGAAACAGATTATTACATAAGTAGTTCACACAGTATCAATTAAGTAATAACACGGAGGAATTCAGTATAATGCAGGAATCAGTTACGGATTCTCACAAAAAAATCGGAGATATACTCATGGAGCTTGGATATTTAACTCAAGAACAATTGCATGAAGCACTTGACTATCAGAAAAAGACGAAGGGGAGAATTGGGTGGATACTTACTACACTTGGATACATAAACAGAATTCAGCTATTCCGGGCTCTCGCTATTCATTATAGGCTTGATTTTAGAAACGATATAGAAAATCTACTCAGAGAGATAGATAGAAATCTGTTATCACATATTAAACATGAAGAAATAATAGAGTATTCTATTCTACCTTACAAAATGGAAAATAATACTCTTACGGTACTGACTGCATATCCGGATAGCAGAGCAACCCAATCTTTTGTTAAAAGCAGATTCAAAGTTGATAATGTTATACAGATAGTAATAACAGACATAGATTTATCAAAACTTGCCGAAGGATTGTACAAGGATGTAATTTTAGATAAATCAATTTATGGTCTTTTTTATAGAAACCCTGAGGAGTCTGCATATTCTGTATTTTCCAGAAAGCAAATAATTTTTTTAGGAGTTTTTATGTTATTTATCCTCCTATGGGTATATTTAGATGCCGTAAGTTTTATTATTACCATAAATCTTTTAATCCAATTATTTTATACGGCGTCAATAGCCTTTAAGCTAATACTCAGTCTGGAGGGGGTTAAGAGCGAGATAGAAAAATCAGTAACAGACGATGAAATAAAATCTTTAAAGGATGATGAACTGCCTGTATATACCGTACTAGTGCCTGCTTATAAAGAGCCTGAGGTTATAGGCATACTTATGGGTGCATTAAAAAAGTTTGATTATCCACAAAACAAGCTTGATATCATACTCCTTCTGGAAGAGGATGATAAAGAAACTTTTGAAGCCGCCAAGAAAAACAAACCACCCGGTAACTGGAAATTTCTGATTGTCCCAACCACCTTTCCAAAGACAAAACCAAAAGCTTGTAATTATGGCCTTTTCTTTGCGAGGGGGAAGCATCTGGTAATATACGATGCCGAGGATATACCTGAACCTAACCAGTTAAAAATAGCTATGAATGCCTTCAAAAAAAGCAGTAATGATTACATTTGTTTTCAAGCTGCGCTTAACTACTTTAACAAGGATGAAAATACCCTGACTAAAATGTTTACATTGGAGTATTCTTACTGGTATGACTATCTCTTGCCCGGACTTCATAGGCTTAAGCTGGTAACTCCTCTTGGAGGTACAAGCAATCACTTTGATACAGAGAAATTAAGAAAACTTGGCGGCTGGGACCCATTTAATACCACAGAGGATGCAGACCTCGGGGTACGGTCTTATGCTGAAGGTTATAAGATTGGTGTAATAAATACAACGACTTACGAAGAGGCAAATGCAAAGATTAAAAATTTTATAAGGCAAAGGTCGAGATGGATAAAAGGGTATATGCAGACCTGGCTTGTTTATTCAAGACATCCTATAAAACTCATCAGGACTGTTGGCTTTAAAGGATGGTTATCTTTCAACCTATTTGTAGGTGGTTCCCCTTTTTCATATCTGGTTAATCCTATAACTTGGTCTGTATTTGTAATATGGATTTTGACAAAAACGAAGCTTATTGACCCCATCTTTCCGCCAGCAGTTCTTTATGTATCTATTTTTAATCTGCTCTTCGGAAACTTCCTTGGTATATATCTTAATATGGTTGCTGTATTCAAAAGGAAATATTACTCACTTTTACCCTTTGCCTTTTTGAACCCACTTTACTGGATGATACACTCTTTTGCTTCATATAAGGCGCTCTGGCAGCTCTTCAGCAAACCCTTTTACTGGGAGAAAACTCAGCATGGCATCACAAAATATAAATTTGATACAGCTTAGAAAAATATTAATCTGTAACATTACCGTCTCAATACTACTATAGAAGTAAGAATTTAGAATTTGTTATTGTTCAACTTAAATACAAAAGATGGTAAAATATTGCTTGTGAAGGTCAATTTCTATATACTTTTATATACAATTACTATTGAATTATGAACTGGATAGATATACTCTTTATTTTTATTCTCATTGCCACAGCAGCTTACAGTGCATATAGAGGGCTCGTGAAAGAGATATTCTCTTTAGCCTCTCTTGTGATAGGTTATATATCTGCTGCTAACTCCTACCTCAAAGTTTCATCATACACAGCAAAGCTTTTAAACCCTGCAATTTCCAAATGGGTAGGTTTTGCAGTAATATTCATTGCTGTATGGGTTGTAGTCATACTCATCGGAAAGCTGCTTCAGAAAATAATAAGCGTATCGGTAACTCTTTCTGTTGTGGATAGGGTAACAGGTGGGGTAATTGGAATTATAAAGGGTATTTTTATATTGTCAATTCTCATTCTTCTCTTCTCAGCAATTCCTTTTACCGAGAGGTATCTTTTAAAATCCTTTACAACTAAATATATGGTAAACATAAGCAAGGTACTTATCGGAATTTCACCTGTGGATTTTGTAAAAGAGTTGAGGGGTGAGGTGAATATGAATAGATTTATCACTACAAGAGATTCTGGAGAAGAGATATCAGAGGAGGATAGAAATAAATTGGAGGATATAATAAGCAAGGAAGACAGATGACAGAAAGTGGATATAAAAATCTGATTTCCAGCTTTTTGTTGTCCATTGTATGCTATCTGCAATTTACCGTATCTGCAGATGCCTTTTCACTCGGTGCCATTGAGGTTAAAAGTTCCTTTGATGAGAATTTTATTGCAGAAATCCCTGTAAGGGTAGATGGAAGAAATGGCTTGCAGGTCTTTATAGGGAATGAAAATGACTATAGCAGGCTGGGCATACAGAGGGACAAAGCGGTTGATAAACTATCCCTTCATATAGAGCCTGTTGATAAGGATAAGGTTATTGTAAGGCTCTCGTCTATCCAACCATTAAATCAGCCCTCCATTAATCTGGTTATAAAAGCAACACTTGAGGGAGGGACTATAATAGAAAACTACTTTTTAGCGGTAGATTTTCAAAAGACCCTTTCACTCAATCTCGCTGATACTAAAAAATCCGAAGAGGTATCTGTATCGCAGACTGACCAGACTCCGGGCAGCCTTAAACCTGTGGAAGAAAAGGCAGAAGAAAAAGTTGTTAGAGATGATTCCGGTGCCAGAATTGAAGAACTGCAAAATATAATTACAGATTTGCGTGTCAGAATTAAGGATTTGGAAGCCCAGTTACATAGCACCTTTCAGAAATTATCCTATAAAACGGAAAGAATCTTTATAAAAAATCTGAAGATGGGAGATAAATTAAAGGATGTTGAGGAGTTACAAAAGGTTTTAAAATCTGACCCTTCAATATATCCGGAAGGTGTTGTAGATGGATATTTCGGACGATTAACCAGAGTTGCAGTTATAAGATTTCAGGAGAAATATGCCTCTGATATTCTGCTACCTCTCAATCTTAAATCGGGTACCGGCTTTGTCGGTCCCATGACCAGGAAGAAGCTGAATAACCTCTACGGGGCAAAGATACTATTGGATGATGGTTCAGAAAGCGGGATAACTTATCAAATTTCAGATGAATCTTCTGTAGAGGCAAATAAAATAAAACAGTTGATTATGAGCTGGGAGGAAGATTGGGAGGCGAAGGATTTAGAAAAATATATTTCTCACTATTCAGCGAGGTTTATGTCTAAGGGAAATAGTCTCTCATCATGGAAGGAATATAAAAGAGAGTTTAATGATAAACAAAAATGGATTGAAATATCTGTGGAAAATATACAAATAAGAAGAGAGGGTAATTTAATATCGGCTTCTTTTATACAAAAGTTTAAATCAAACAGGATAAACAGTATGGGCAGAAAGACCCTCTATTTTGAAAGACAGGGAGAAGAGTGGAAGATAAAAGATGAAACATGGAATAGGGATATACCATCACTCACGCATCCTTATGTCGTTCATATATATTCTTTCAACAGAAGAAATGCTGCAATAAAAACAATTAATTATTTAAGGAAAGAGGGTTTTTCAGCATATGAATCTCCATTTAATCTGACGGATAAAGGTATTTGGTATAGGGTTTTTGTTGATAGATTTTTTTCAAAGAGTGAGGCGGAAAAATTTGCAAAGTCAATTATCAAGAGAGGATATACTGATTATGCAAAAGAACTGGAACTTACCTATGCAATAGAGACAGGAATATTTGAATCCGCTGGAGATGCCTTTAAGGAAATGTTGAGATTGGGAGAGAATGGATATTCCTCATATCCCCTTATGGTATGTGATGTTGACAGGTGTTTTTATCATATACTTATAGGTGCATATACCGATTCCGAACAAGCCCAACCGCTGTCTGAAGAATTAACCGACAATGGTATTCAGAATAAAATAGTACAGCCATGAGAAGTGTCATAACATCAAAATCTATGCCCTCTAATGCTTTGCCTCTCTGATACCTTCATCTGTGCCCCTTTTCTGTCAACCTTATAATCCAGTATCATTCCTCCCCCCCTTTTGATTGCCTCCTTTAATTCTTCCTGTCTTTTTGGTTCTGATAGAAATATTATACATCCACCGCCTCCAGCCCCGCAGACCTTTGCAGAAATTGCACCATTCTTCATTGCAATTTCTATAAGCCTCTCTATTTCAGGAGTGGATACTCCTTCCCATAATTTCTTTCTGTTTTCCCACTCTTCTCCCATTAGTTTTTCAAATCTGTCAAAATCTGAATTAAGGATAGCTGATTTCATTCTGATTGCGGTTTTCCTTATAGATTCTAAATTTTTGAATATCTTCCTGCTGCCATTAATATGCCTCTTTAATATCTCCCAGTTATTTATCCCTGAATTCCGTGACGCACCAGAGTAGCATAGGGTTATCCTCTGCTCAAGTTTATTGTAAGCTATCTTTACCTTCTCTGCCGTTACCCCTTCAGGAGAGAGGTCAATTATATTTAATCCTCCGAACATGGCAGGATAATAATCCTGCTCACCCGTCGGCACCCTGATTACCTGAGATTCTATATTCTTTGCAATTGTAATCAGTTCTTTCTTTGAATAACCTTTTCCTGTGAGTTTATTCATGGCAGTGCAGAGGGCTATATTAAGGGCTGATGAGCCTGCAAGTCCTGCCCCGGCGGGGGCTTCACAATCGGTCTTAATATATAGCCCCGATTCCGGTTTGAAAAAATTTATAGCCCTTGTTATAAGTGAAAGGGGATGGTTATGCTTAATATCCTTTATTGAATCAAACTTTATTCCTTTCTTTAAGTCTTTTGACTCTATTATTATTTTTGAATCCATTCGCAGTTTAATCCTCGTTTTTGCATAAAGATTTACGGCAAGGTTTATGGTTACGGCTGACTCGTGGAAAAGATAGAGGGGCCATATATCTATTGTCCCGCCTGCAAGGTCTATCCGTGTAGGTGCTTGAGATTCAATTATAAAAGCAGACATAAGAGGCTAAAATCCCTCCATTACGATACTTACAATCTCCTGTGCCAATTTTCTTCCTGTCTGTCTTATCGCCTCAATTCTGTTAACATCTGTCTCAGTCACACTTTGGGATACTTTGTAGTCCCACTTTGAATATAGTTCCTGCTGAAGGATTATATTCTCCTTTACCCTATCTTCCAATCGGATTAATGCACTTATCTCCAGCCAGTATTCCATAACATTATCCTTTGAATCAAAGGCAACAGGTTTAAGGGAGTATTTGATTATCTCCCCGTGAAGAACAAGACCAGAATCTGCATCTTCAACCATCTTCAACCTGCCATCTTCAATAAACCCATCCCTTATCCGATTGGTTATCTCAAATTCTATGTTTGGCTCACCTGATTTGTTTAAAAAAATCGGTATTGATATACTATTAAGATAAGGTGGTAAGGATGTCCCTCTGCCAACCAGACTATAGCCACAAGCAGAAAAAAGCAATGAGCAATGAGCAATGAGTAATAAGTAACGAGTAACGAGCAATGAGTAACGAGTAAAAAAACTCATTGCTTTATACTCATTGCTCATTGCTTTATACTCATTGCTCATAGCTCATCACTCATTGCTTTATACTACAATACTCACTAATTTCTTTGGGACTACAACCAGTTTTTTAATCTCTTTTCCAGCAATCCACTCTTTTATTTTTTCATCTGACAGTACAGCCTTCTTAATCCCTTCCTCATCTATATCTGCACCTGCCATAATTCTGCCTCTCACCTTGCCATTTATCTGGACTACGATAGTTATCTCCTCTGATTTTATAAATTTAGGGTCATAAGATGGCCACGGTTCTTTGATTAAGTTTCCTTTATTTCCCATCATCTCCCACATCTCCTCGGCTATGTGTGGAACGAATGGGGAGAGGAGGATAATCAGAGTATTAATTGCCTCTCTGAATTCGGAATTTACTTCTGACCCCTGACCCCTGACCCCTGACCCCTGAATTTGATAAAGTGCATTTACAAATTCCATGATAGCACTTATTGCAGTATTGAAATGAAACCTCTCTTCAATATCCTCAGTAACCTTTTTGATTGTCAGATGAGTTATTTTCCTTAATTGTGAATTGGGAATTTTTTCTGACTCCTGACTTGTTACCAATCTCCACACCCTGTTTAAAAATCTGTATGCCCCCTCAACCCCCTGGTCGCTCCAGTCAAGGTCTTTTTCAGGGGGGGATGTGAATAGGATAAAAAGCCTTGCAGTATCTGCACCGTATTTATCAATAATGTCATCAGGGTCAACGACATTTCCCTTTGATTTTGACATTTTTGCACCATCCTTTACGACCATACCCTGTGTGAGGAGATTTGTGAAGGGTTCATCAGTCTCCACAACTCCAGTATCTTTTAAAAATTTTGTAAAAAATCGTGCATAGAGGAGATGAAGAACCGCATGCTCTATGCCTCCGATATACTGGTCAACAGGCATCCAGTAAGCTGATGCCTCTTTGTTTACAGGATAATCTTCAAATCGTGGCGATGTGTATCTAAGAAAATACCATGAGGAACAGATAAATGTGTCCATTGTATCCGTCTCCTGCCGTGCCTCACCTTTACATTTCGGACAGTTTATCTTTATAAACTTATCATTATTTACCAATGGTGATTTTCCATCAGGCGGGAAGTCAATGTCGGTGGGTAGAATTACAGGGAGGTCTTCGTAAGGGATAGGGACTATTCCGCACCTTTCACAATATATGACTGGAATAGGGGTTCCCCAGTATCTCTGCCTTGATATCCCCCAGTCCCTCAAACGGTAGTTTACCGTCTTTTTCCCAATCCCCTTATCGTTGAGATAGTTCCCTATTTTATCCCTTGCCTCTCTGCTGTCCAATCCATTGAATTGCCCTGAATTGACAAGATACCCTTCACCTATGAATGCCTCTTTTAATAGTTTGGAGTTTAGAGTTTGGAGTTCGGAGTTAAAAATTTGTTTTGGCATTATCACAATTCTTATTGGCAGATTGTATTTTTTTGCAAATTCAAAATCTCTCTGGTCATGGGCAGGTACAGACATGATGGCTCCGGTTCCATACTCTATTAAAACAAAATTTGCGAGCCATATTTGTATTTTCTCCCCGTTCATTGGATTTATGGCATGCCTTCCGGTAAATATACCCTTCTTCTCTATATCTGCTGCCACCCTCATCCTCTTATCCTCTCTGCTTATCTCTGATGCAAACTGTCTCACCACCCCTTCATATCCTGTTCCTTTTATAATTTCACTAACCAGCGGATGTTCCGGTGACATACACATAAATGTAGCACCGAAGAGGGTGTCCTGCCTCGTGGTGAATATCTTTATTGCTTTATTTAAGTCTTCAACAGGAAAATCCACCTCTGCACCATAGCTTTTTCCTATCCAATTCTTCTGCATGGTTAAGACTCTTTCATTCCAACCTGATGATAGTTTTTCACAGCCAGCAAGTAATTCCTCTGCATAATCTGTGATTTTTAAAAACCAACCCTCAAGCTCTTTCTGGGTAACAACAGATTCGCATCTCCAGCATAATCCACCCTCCACCTGCTCATTTGCAAGGACAGTCCGACAGGAATCGCACCAGTTTACAAATCCCTTCTTTCTATAGACAAGCCCTTTTTCAAGCATCTTTATAAATATCCACTGACTCCATTTATAATATTCAGGATGGCATGTGGCTATCTCTCTTTCCCAGTCATAACTCAAACCAAGCATCTTCAACTGCTTTTTCATATATGAGATATTATCCATTGTCCATCTGGCAGGGTGAACTCCGTGTTTTATTGCTGCATTTTCTGCAGGGAGTCCGAAGGCATCCCATCCCATAGGATGCAGGACATTATACCCCTGCATCCTTTTGAACCTTGCAAGGACATCGCCGATTGTATAATTTCTTACATGTCCCATGTGGATTTTTCCTGAAGGGTAGGGGAACATCTCAAGGAGATAGTATTTCTTTTTTGTCAGGTCTTCAGCCGCCTTGAAGACCTTTTCCTTCTCCCACCTCTTCTGCCATTTCAATTCTATTTCTTTAAAATTGTAGTTTTGTTCAGACATAGAAATAAAAAAAATTTTGTTCTTGCTAATTATAACATTAGGTATTTAAAATTAAAAGGTGAGTCTATTTTTTAGAATTGTCCTTTATTCTTTTATAATTGTTTTTGTCCTCAGTTTCATCCTTGTTTATTCTAATACCCATCCTCCGAGGTATCCCCTTCATATCCCTCCATCAGATTTCGGTCTTGCTTTTGAGAATGTAGAGTTTATTACACCCGATAAGATTAAATTAAAGGGATGGTTTATAAAGGGAACAACCCCCTTAGGGGGTTATAAATTGCCTGTTATAATTATATGTCATGGTCTCGGGGCAAATAAATCCGACTTTACAGGGCTTGCCACTGCTATTGCAGGTGCAGGTTACCATGTTTTGCTCTTTGATTTTAGGGGGCATGGAGATAGCAAAGGCAGAGCTTCTTCCATTGGGTTATTGGAGCAGAGAGACTTAGTGAGTGCTGTAAAGTATGCAAAAGCAAGGTCTGATGCAGATGCCGGCAAAATTGGTGTATATGGTTTTTCCCTTGGGGCAGCAGTGGCTATACTTACTGCATCCCGGAACATGGATATTAAGGCAGTAGTATCTGACAGCAGTTTTACATCTTTAAGGATTCAAGGGGAGAGATTGCTAAAATCATCTTTTCTTCCAAAAATACCATTTTTATACACAGCTACCTGGATATACGAAATTATATTCAGGACTGATATTAAAAATGTAGCCCCTGTGAATTTTATAAATAAGCTCTCACCGACCCCTGTGTTTATAATTGGCGGAGAGGGGGATATTCAAATGCCACCATCAGATGCAAAGGAACTCTTTGAAAAGGCATCAGAGCCTAAATTTTTATGGATAATCAAGGGTGCCTCTCACGGGGGCGGAGCATCATCTTCTGGCGGCGAATATGAGAAAAGAATAATTGAGTTTTTTGATAAATACCTCAAGGTTTATTAAAGATAATATCAGGGTTAACATAGTTGACTATTTTGTGTTAATCTTACAGCCATTTTTAATGCCTCAATCAGACTTGAGGGGTCAGCTATCCCTTTCCCCACAATATCATAAGCTGTCCCGTGGTCTACAGAAGTGCGTATAAACGGCAGTCCGAGAGTTATATTTACAGCTTTTCCAAAGGCAGTCATTTTTAAAGGTATGAGTCCCTGGTCGTGATACATAACGATAATGGCATCAAATTCTACCCTCTTTTTAGGTGTAAAAATGGTATCGGCAGGAAATGGTCCGCTTATATTTATACCCTCTGAACTTGCAAGATTTATTGCAGGAATAATTGCTTCAATCTCTTCCCTGCCAAAGATTCCAGCTTCGCCTGCATGGGGATTAAGGGCAGAGACCCCTATCCGTGGCTTGGAAAGCCCCCATAATTTTAATGAGCGGTTAGTGAGTCTTATAATTCTCAGTATATTATCTCTGTTTATTAAATGGCTGACATCTTTGACAGCGACATGGGTTGTTACAAGCACCACCCTTATATCTCCGCCTGCAATCATCATGGCATAGTCCTTTGTATTTGTAAGTTCTGCCAGCATCTCTGTATGTCCCTGATACTTATAACCTGCCAGATGTATTGCCTCTTTACTTATTGGTGCAGTTATAATAGCATCAACCTTGTCAGCCATTGCCAATCTTACTGCTTCTTTTATATATTCTACAGCAGCCATACCTGAAAGTTGCGATGGTCTGCTGAGGCTGATTTCTTCACATACATTTTTTAAATCAATCACAGGAATTTTTGATGTAAGGAAAGGAATATTGATAAGGTCAGCTGTCTTTTTTAAAAAGTTTACATCGCCTATAATTATCGGACTGCAATATTCCGGGAATTTGGTTTCTGCCAGTGTTTTAAGAATGATTTCAGGACCTATGCCGGCAGGGTCCCCCATAGTAATGGCGATGACAGGTAGGTTTTTCATTATTCTCAGTTATCCTATTAGTTGATACTGAAAAATGATTTTTTTGAACGACTTTTTAAATTTTCTTTTGTTCCATAGTATAATAATTCAAATAAATAGAGCAAAAGAAAAATTAACGGAAGTGAAAAAAATGTCATTTTTCAGTGTAAATTAGCTAATCGGGTCAGGCGGCTGCCCTTTTAAAGGTGCAGTCTTTATTACCGCACCTTATCTCTATTCCACCGTCTTTTATCCTCTTTTCTATAAGGTAGGGATGCCCGCAAATGTGGCACTTTTCAGGGACCGGTTTATTCCATGAGGCGAATTTACATTCGGGATAACTGCTACAGCCATAAAAAATCTTCTTTCTTTTTGTCCTTCTTTCCACTATGACCCCTTTACATCCCTCCTGGGGGCATGATACGCCAAGACCTATTGGTTTTGTAAATTTGCATTCAGGGTATTTTGTGCAGGCAAGAAATTTTCCATATCTTCCATTTTTGACCTGCATGGGTGAACCGCATTTACCACATTTTTCATCTGTAGTCTCCGATACCTTTTCAGGTTTCTCTTTTTCTGCAGCCTCTTCGTTAAGAGGTTTTGTATTTTTACAGGAGGGGTAATCGGAACACGCCAGAAACTTTCCAAATCTACCCCATTTTATAACCATATTTTTACCGCATTTGTCACAGACCTCATTAGTAATCTCAACCTCCTTTTTAACATCCCTCATTTTTACCTCTGCCGTTTTAATGTCAGTTGAGAAGGGTTTATAAAAATCGTTAAGTGCTGTAATCCACCCCTTTTTGCCTTCTTCAATCAGGTCTAATTCCTCTTCCATATTTGCTGTAAATTCCACATCCAGTATCTTGGGGAAATTTTCTACGAGGAGGTCTGATATTAATAACCCAAGGTTTGTAGGATGAAGCCTTTTGTCCTTTGTTACAATATAATCCCTTTGCAGTATAGTCCCCATTATTGTAGCGTAGGTGCTCGGTCTTCCAATCCCTTTCTCTTCTAATTCCTTTATCAGTGTTGCCTCTGTATATCTTGGAGGTGGTTGTGTGAAATGCTGATTTGGTATTATGCCTAAAAGGGATAAAATCTCTCCTATATTCAGTTTTGGCAATACCCCTTCTCTTTCGCCCAGATTTTCACTTTCTGCTGTATCTTCGCTGTATATTCTCATGAAGCCAGGAAACCTCACTACAGAGCCTGTAGCCCTGAATATATATAAACTGTTTTCACGACTGCCGCAAGCCTCTATATCCACTGATGTTGCATCAAGGATTGCAGGGTTCATCTGAGAGGCGATGAATCTATTCCAAATCAGCTCATATAACGATGCCTCATCTTTATCCAGATATTTTTTTACAATGGAAGGGTCTCTTAACGCCGATGTGGGGCGGATTGCTTCATGGGCTTCCTGAGCCGTTTTTTTGCTCTTATAGATATTCGGTTTGTCAGGTAAAAAATCTTCACCGTATCTTTTCATTATGAAGTTTCGTGCATCATTTACAGCCTCTGAAGAAAGCCTGAATGAATCAGTTCTCATGTATGTAATGAGACCTATCTGTCCCTCATCTCCTACCTGCAGGCCTTCATATAGCCTCTGGGCTGTCATCATGGTCTTCTTTGCTGAGAAATTTAACCTTCGCGATGCCTCCTGCTGGAGTGTGCTTGTTATAAATGGGGGGACAGGATTCCTTTTTTTCTCCTTTTTCTGGATATCGTTTATTTTATAAGTTGCACCTTCTAAATCAGAGAGGATGGATTTAGCCTCTGCCTCGTTTTTTATCTCTGCCTTTTCTTCCTTAATGCGCTGAAGTTTTGCCTCAAAAGGTAAACCTTCAGCCGGTTTAAATTGGGCAGTTATTGACCAGTATTCCTCGGAGATAAAGGATTTTATCTCTTTTTCTCTTTCACATATCAACCGGAGGGCAACGGATTGGACCCTCCCTGCTGATAATCCCCTTCTTACCTTTTTCCAGAGAATAGGGCTTATCTTATAACCTACAAGGCGGTCTAATATCCTCCTCGCCTGTTGGGCATAGACCTTGTTTTCATCAATCTTTCCGGGATTTTCAATTGCCTTTTTTACAGCCGCTTTTGTAATCTCATGAAAAAGGACCCGATATATTTTATTGCTGTCATTTAGCTCTTGTGCAATGTGCCATGCGATTGCCTCTCCTTCTCTATCAGGGTCTGCCCCAAGATAGACAGCTTCTACCTTCTTTGCCGCCTCCCTTAATTCCCGCAGAACCTTTCCCTTCCCGCGGATTGTAATATAGTCAGGCTCAAAATTATTCTCAATATCTACACCGAGTTTTTTCTTTGGCAGGTCTTTTATATGTCCTATAGATGCCTTTACAAGGAAGTTATCCCCAAGGAATTTTTTTAATGTAGATGCCTTTGCGGGTGATTCAACTATTACCAGTGATTTTGCCATATAATTAATTCAGCGAACTTTCCCACTCATCGTTTAAAAATTTGCTGATATCATCACTCAGTTCAATCCCTGAACGACTCATAACAACCAATGCCGCTATAGATTTTATTTCATCAAGCCCTATTTCTCCATCTGAGAAATATTGTGTCCTTTCAATAATCTCCTCCTGCATGTCATCATCTATAAAACCGAGATCTTTTAATCTTATGAGAAAACCATATGCCTTCGGGCTGAAGTTCATCCTTTCAAGGGGATTTAATATCCTCATAGTATTGGATATTCCTTTTATTTTTTTTGAAGACGGTGCAGGATTCTGAGCCCCTATTATTTCTCTAATCCAGGAAAAGGCAGCATTAATTTCTTCAATGCTGTATCCCTCTGAAAGCAGATATTCAATAATTCCTTTTTCATCAAAGGCAATTTCTTTGCTTATTAAAATCTGCTTTATTATAATTTCAATTATATATAATATCTTTTCTCTCATTTTAACACCTTACAAACATCTTACCGGAGAGTTGTTTTATCAATCCTTTGAGTTCTAATTTTACAAGTATACCAGAAACAACCCCTGCAGGTAAATTACTCTGTTCTATGACTCTGTCTATATGTATTGACTCATCATCTATAAGCGAGAAAATCAGTTTCTCATCGCTGGGTAGAGTGTCATCTTCACCATTTGGTTTCTCAATGGGTTTTAAGTAAGACCGAACATCATCAGGGAATTCTTCAATTATATCTTCTGCATCCTCCACTAACTTTGCCCCTCTTTTTATTAAGCAATTTGTTCCGCGGCTCTTGGCAGAGTTTATATTCCCCGGGACTGCAAATACCTCTCTCCCCTGTTCAAGTGCATGCATTGCAGTTATTAAGGAACCACTATTCTCTGCTGCCTCAATAACCACAGTCCCGAGGGAGAGACCGCTTATTACCCTGTTTCTTTGGGGGAAGTTCATTTTATTGGGTTTTGCTGACATTGGAAATTCTGAAATAACAGCACCATGCCCTGTTATTTCATTCATCAGCTTAAAATTTTCCGGAGGATATATGACATTCAACCCACATCCTAAAACCGCAATAGTCCTGCCTTTTGAGGTAATAGCAGATTTATGTGCGATGCTATCTATTCCTCTTGCCATACCGCTTACAATTGTTACCCCCATTTTTGCAAGCCTATTACTTATATTTTCTGCAGTCAGTTTGCCATAAGTGGTAGGCATACGGGAACCAACTACAGCTACAGCAATAGTATCATCCTTTATTAATGAACCTTTGACATAGATGACAGGAGGAGGGTCGGGGATAGCCCTGAGATTTGGCGGATACTCCTTATCATTCACTGTATATACATTACATCCGTATTTTTCAATCTTCTCTAATTCTTCTTCTGTATTTTCTTTTAGCTTAAAGGATTTGATTGAATGGGCAATTTTCCCCCCGATATCATAAACATCCATTAGCTCCTTATCCGATGCACAAAAAATATTCTCAGGGGTACCAAAATAATTTATGAGTTTGTGATAGGTTATTCTACCTATCCCCTCCACCATATTTAATGCTATCCAGTAAGATTTGTCCTGCATAAGTGTCAAGGATAAAGTCCCCTGATTAGCATTGCCTCAGCAATCTTTTTTATCCCCATCATCAGGGCAGCAGTTCTGCTGCCAACCTTCTCTTTTTCAGTCAGTATCATCATATTATTAAAGGCACCAACGATAATATCTTTTAACTTTTCATTTATCTCTTTTTCTTTCCAGAAGAAGTTCTGTAAATCCTGGACCCATTCAAAATACGAAACCGTTACACCACCGGAATTCGCCAATATATCCGGGATGAGAAATATCCCTTTATCTATTAATATCTGGTCAGCCTCCGGTGTAGTTGGACCATTTGCACCTTCGGCAAGTATCCTGCAGGTAATCCGTTTTGCATTATCCCCGGTTATCTGAGCCGAGAGGGCAGCGGGGATCAGAATATCACATTTCAATTCCAGCAGTTCCTGGTTTGTAATATTATCACCATACTTACCCTCCGATAAAACAGGGTTATCTTTGGAAAATTCATAAAGTCTCTTTATATCAAGTCCATTTTTATTGTAGATACCACCTTTTGAATTGCTTACTGCTATGACCTTACATCCTATTTCACTTAATATTTTTGCAGCCACATACCCTACATTCCCGAAGCCCTGAATGACCACACTTGCACCGTTCAGATTAATTGACAGTTTCTTTGCAGCCTCTTCAGTTGCATATACAACCCCCCTCCCTGTAGCCTCAAACCTTCCGAGGGAACCGCCTATACTAACGGGTTTTCCTGTGGCAATTCCGGGGACTGAATAACCCACCTGCATGCTGTAGGTATCCATCAGCCATGCCATTATCTGCTCATTTGTTCCCACATCAGGTCCAGGGATATCTCTCTCCGGACCTATCAGTGGAAATATCTCGGTTGCATACCTCCTCGTCAACCTCTGAAGTTCCGCCCTTGACATCTCCTTTGGATTACACCTGATTCCACCTTTTGCGCCTCCAAGAGGTAACCCTATAAGGGCACTCTTCCATGACATCCACATTGCAAGGGCAGTCACTTCCCCGAGGTTTACATCCTGATGGTATCTGGTGCCTCCCTTTGCAGGTCCGAGCACCATACTGTGCTGTACCCTGTATCCCTGAAATACCTTTACAGTACCATTATCCATTCTGATAGGGACATTAACTATCAGTGCCCTTTTTGGTGCCCTCAATCTCTCTGTTACATTTGGGTCGAGATTCAGCTTTTCTGCTGCAATATCAAACTGTTTGAGGGCCATCTCATAGGTAGGCGTATAGAATTCAGGTTTTTCTCTTCTTTCTATTTTCATATTTAAACTGTTCTAAAATTGTATCAGCGAATAAACTCCATAATCTTTCAGTTTCTCTCTACCTTTTAAAAAACTGAGTTCTACAAGAAAAGCCAATTCTTCTATCTCCCCCTTTAGCTCCTTTACAAGTCTTGTGGCAGCATGGACAGTCCCTCCGGTTGCAAGGAGGTCATCTGCTATTAATATCTTCTGCCCTGGTTTTATGGCATCCTTATGTATCTCAATCTCATTTGTTCCATATTCAAGCTCATAGGCGGTTTTGTGAGTAATATAGGGAAGTTTGCCGGGTTTTCTGATAAGGATTACACCTGCATTCAGGGCATAGGCAAGGGCTGCACCGATAATAAATCCCCTTGCCTCAATCCCTACCACTAAATCTATATGTCTTCCAATATAGCGATGACTGAGGATATCTATTGCCTGTCTGAAAGATTTGGCATCACTCAATAAAGTGGTGATATCCTTAAAAAGGATTCCCTTTTTCGGAAAATCGGGAATATCCCTGATTCTGTTTTTTAATTCTGCTATCATTCCTCTTTCCATTTACACCTCCATAAATTAGGTGTTCGCTTCGCTCACACTAACTTCGATAATCAGGTATAGGATTGAAATTCCTATATATTAAATTAGCAAATAGTAAATATTTTTTTACTGACTGCTATTCGCTGATAACTATTCACTGTAAATAGGGTAGTGGGTCTACCGGGATTCTGTTGATTCTTAATTCAAAGTGCAGATGTGGTCCTGTAGCCCTTCCCGTACTGCCAACCAATGCAATTTTCTCACCTTTTCTAACCGATTGCCCCTTTTCAACGAGATTTTTATAATTATGGGCATAGACAGTAACATATTTTTTGGAATGCTTGATTATCACTATCTTGCCATATCCTGTAGGGCCCCAACCACTGAATATAATCTTTCCTGATGCGGAGGCAATTATTACCCTCCCTTTGGGTGCTGATATATCTATACCATCGTGTTTGCCTTTACTTCTGAATCCAAAACCTGAAGTTAAATTCCCCTTTACAGGCCATATAAAGTATCCCTTTTCAACTTCAGGTAATACCCTTTTTACTTCTGGTTTATGTACCCTTTTTTTAAAAACCTTTTTTGAGGGTAAAATAATGGAGCAGCCTTGAACAAAAAGAAGGGCGGACAGAATAAAAATAACAAAATTAATATTTCTCTTGACAGCCATTTACTGCCCCCCGTTTTTCTTATAGAAATTCTTTAATTTTTTTCATTGCCTCCTCTAATCTTATTGAAAATCATAAAAGTATTTCAATTTTATATATAATTTTCTGTGTTGTCAAAAAATATTTTATTGTAACGGCATTAGCCCTTAAATAAAGGATAGATTTAATACCTCTTCAGGTATTTTGAATATCTTTTCAACAGGGTATCTCCCGTTAAGCACTATATTAATCCTCCTCTTCCTCTTTGATGAAAGCAAATTATCCGTGCCGACAGGGTCATAATTGAAACAGAGAGATGAGTTTGGATTTTTTAAGAGGCTTATTATCATGTTTATGGAGACCCTGTTTAAAAAATCTATATCCTTTTTCTTCACATCCCATCTGGAGCTTCTTGATACCATTGCGACAGCCTTCTGCCATAATGCAATATCATTTACATTAATGGAGTGGGAGTAGATTTGTTTCTTCGTCCTGAATGGAATCAATTTCCTCTTTATTATATCCTGCATAAACTCATCATTGTGATGATTGTGTCTGTTTATCACCATTTTTGCAATCTTCCAGTATCTTTTCTCAATATACTCATCAGAACGGAATTCCCAGTATATATGTCCAAATCTCTTTGTGGATGATGTTAGATATAGCTGATTGGGGATATAAAAATTGTGGGCTATTACATCGGCTGCAAGATGAGAAAGATAGCCATAGGAGAATGCAAGTGTTTCTTTGCTGTTAGCAAGCTTTAGCATCCTCTGTCCGATAGACCAGTTATGGCAGTGGTTATCCCTTCTTCTATGCCCCTTGCCAATGAATATATCTGCACCTATACAACCATAGAGATAGTCATAGGGAAATGCCTTTAACACACTTGCTATATGAGGCAGTATAAGTTTAAGGTTATCAAGCATAAACACACCCTCTTTTATATGCAAACCCGCACCCCATGCATATGTATCATCTGCAAAGAATAAAAGACTGCTTAAAGCAGAAAATGTTACTAATAAAAATTTTATATTCATAAATTTTGAACTTTTTTCTGATATTCCATCCATTCTTTATACATAATCTTTATAGTATTAAAATCTCTTTCATTATCCACATCCAACGCTGCCCCACCAAAGGATGTCTCCACCGCCTTTAATCTGGTTCCAAGAACATCTGAAACTATTTTCTCCGCTGATTTCACTGGGGCAAACCTCCTGAAGATAGGGCTGAAAAATTCTAAATGAATATTGAAGAGGAGTAGAGACATCTCAACTATGCTGTATAAAAACAGGCTTTTAAATCCTGCATGTCTTTTTACAATTTCTATGGTAAGCATGATAATATTCCTTAAATCCTTCTGATAACGATATTCGTACATCTTTTCAATATATTCTCTGTTTTTAATTTTGAATGGCTTAAGGAGATGGAGGTTGTTTACCCTGTACTTCTTCCTGTGGAGATAGAGGTAGGCAAGTCTAATTCCGGGTCTGTTGTCATAAGGATAGTAGTTTTTCATAACCTCTTCTTCTGTCATGCCAATGCAATAATCATAATTTACCATATCGCATTTGGATAAAAACTCTTCAATTTCAAAGGATGTTATCAGGGGGACATCGCCTGCCAGGACGAATATGGATTTATCCATTAAGAGAGGGTCTCTGAGTTCATTGCCACTTTTATAATCAGGAATTATAGAAAGGAATGTATCCCAGACATTTTCATAGAGGGTGTCCCTCTGCTCAACTACTACTGTTTTTTTCTTAGTGGTAAGTTTATCTGAGTGTCTCTGCAGGAGTTCGTCAATACTGGCTTTTGGTCCTACAATATATATGTTACCAATATCTTTCACGGACTGAAGTGCAGAGAGGGCATGTATAAAGAGCGGGGTGCCATGTATTTCCAATAATGATTTGTTCCTGCCAAAAACACTTCTGCTTGATTTTCTGTCACCCGCCAGAAGGATAGTATCGTATTTCATTATATATTGTCTGAAATTTTTGATGCCATCTCATTTATGCTGAGAGAGGCTTTATCATCAGGGTCTCTGACAATAAAGGGCTTCATATCTTTAATGGATTTTTCCACAGCCTTACTTTCAACCACATATCCAAGATTTTTTATCTCTACACTGAGTCTTTTCTTTATCAGAGTAGCTATATTTTTACCGGTATCTGAATATTTAGAGTTCCTTATTCTATTCACTATGAGTTTTGGATGAAATATATTTATTGCATCATTTATCATTTCCGTATACTTGTCATCAATCTTACTCACCTTGTCTTTCAACTCACTTATATCCCTGAGATTTAAAAATGATGTTTCTATTATTCTTTTTATTTTGGTATTATTTTTGAAGGTATTTAGAAGCCTTCTGTATAGAGCCGTCTTTATGTAAGTGTAAATAGCCATTATGGAAGTTACATCAGTGGTGGTTATAAGTATCCCATCGTCTGCAGTATTAAAAAGGTCTATGTTATTGTAATTTGCTCCGGGTGCAAGGTCTATGATGATGTAGTCTGTTTGAAGAGTCTTAAGATGGTTTATAAGTTTTTGCTTTATCCGATACGGGATATTTGATATGCCGGGCATATCACCTGCACCACAGATAAGTCTAAGATTATTTACATTTGTATTAATAAGAATATCTTTAAGAGGATAACCATTGAATATAAAATCCCTGAGCCCGAAAGATGGTGAGTTTATCCCGAGGATGGCATGGAGATTTGCAGCACCAAGGTCGGCATCCACAATAATTACTCTGTTGCTATTCAGGGCAAGAGCAACTGCCAGATTGGCAGCTATTACACTCTTCCCAACCCCTCCCTTTCCCCCGCCAATGGTAAGTATTTTGGGGTTACCCTCATTGACGGTAATGATTTGTTCAGACATTTGAAATCCTGTATCAATCTATCAGTAGAAGCTTCTCCCATTCCTTTATCTGTTCCTCTGACGCTCCCCCTTTTTTTTCATTAATGTTTTGTTTTAAACTTTCTTTAGATTTAGATTCTAATGCTTCCGCTTCCGGCACTTTTTCTTCAAGCATAACCCCTTCTATTTTTACTTCCTGTGGAGTTTCATCAAATAGAATTTCCTGTGAAAAAACTTCCTGAGGATATTTTTCTTCCTCTATTTTCTCCTTTTCTATACTTTCTTTTTCAACCGAAGTTTTTATATCTTCTGTTTTACTTTTCTTTGGTGTGGATATATTTTTTATCAAAAGTCTTGAGATTAGGCTAATTAGAGTTATCAGGGCGATAATAACAGCACCCATTAAAATATTCTCTTTTGGTAGCGAGTGAGATTGTTCCTGGAGTGATGCAATTGGTGCAGTCTCTTCTCGTCCTTTTTTATAATCCGCTTTGTATAATATGCCGAGGAGCATAAATGATATAGCCATAATCAAGGTCAGCATTTTTAAAGCCCCTCCTATAACACTGCTCTCTCTTTTACCCTTTTCTTTTCCTTCCTTCTGAGGGAGGATAACCTTTTTTATTAAATCAAATGATGGTATCCAGGACTTTTTCTTTTGTTCAACACGCTCTGTACCGTAGGAATAATAAGATGCGTATTTATAGTCACGATAATCAGTACTTGACTCAGGTCTCAGCCCATTTAAAACTATACCAAACACCTTTGCTTTTACGGTATCCATTTGAACCTTTGCCCTTTTCAGGGAGCCCCTTGCTATTTTTCCAACCTGATACACTATTATGACGCCATCAGTTTTTTTGGCGAGTATTGCAGCATCAGTTGCCGGGAGGATTGGCGTAGTATCTACAATAACGATGTCATAATTTTCCTTTAACTGGGCAAATATTGCAGGTATCTTTGGCGAATTCACGAGTTCAGAAGGGTTTGGAGGTATTGTGCCAGATGTTATAATACTTAGGTTATCTATACCCGGGGTGGTCATTATATCCTCCATCCCCATTTTCCCCATCATAATATCTGTTACTGTCCGCACAACTTCCTGCCATTCATAATTTCCGATGATAACATCTGCCAGCCCCGGTTCTCTGTCAAGACCAAATACTTTGTTAACCACTGGTTTTCTCAAATCTGCATCTATTAAGAGTGTCTTGCTTCCCCCTTGTGCAAAGACCATTGCCAGATTCATGGCTGTCGCACTTTTCCCTTCACCCGGTAATGAAGAAGTAAGCAAAATCAGTTTTGCCCCCTGCTCAACGCAGGAAAACTGAATATTTGTTCTTAATGCCCTGTAACTTTCGGCAAGTGTGGATTTAGGGGCAAAATGTGTAATGAGTCTGGCATTTCTATCCAACACATCCTCGCTTTGTCCTGTGATTCCCTTTTGGGCCAGAATCTCTTTTATGTCTTCCACATGGACATAGGGGATTATTCCCAGGACAGGCACTTCAAGATATGCCTCCACACCATCTATGGTTTCTATGGAGGTATCCATTGTTTCCATAATAAAGGCAAAAACAAGCCCGAGAATGATACCTAACACCATCCCGACGAATGTAATTGAGGCTGTCTGGGGAGGATTGATTGGAGAGGTAGACCTAAGGGCGGGTTTTATAATACTTACCTCCTCTATTTTTTCTGCCTCCTTTATAAGTGCCTCCTGATACTTCTGTTCAAGCAGTGTATAAACCTCGGTATTTAATCTTTGGTCCCTCTCAAGCCTTGCAAGCAAAAGCCCCTTCTCGGGGAGTAATTGCAATTCCTCTCTTAATTTGTCTATCTCAGCCTTGAGTGCATTGGTGCCCCTCTGGATAGTATCCCTCTGTGCTGTTAATTGACTGAGCATATTCTTTGTAACATTTGATATCTGTTCCTTTACATCCTGAACCTCCGGATGTTTTTCGGTATATATTAAAAGCAGGGAATCTTTCTTTATATTCAAATCAAGTAACTGGGTATTCAATCTCTGAAATATAGGACCAACCCTTTCTGCCACAACACCTTCCAGAGTTTCTTTTGGTATAGCCTTCAGTTCCTTTAACTGCTTTTCCATAAGCGCCATTTCAGAGAGACTTTTATTTAACTCGTTGTATTGAACCTCTGCCCTCGTGAGCTGGTCTAAGACTATCCTTGACTGGTCCGGTAGGGATACTAATTTATTTTCCTCCATGAATGACCTTATTTTCTCTTCTGCCTCTTTTAATCGGACGGATACTACTTTGAGCTGCTCCTCAATAAATTTTCTCGCTGATATAGCCCTTTTATTCTTTTCATATATATTCTGCTCTTTAAATGCTTCTGCTATAATATTTGCAGCCCTCTGACAAAAGTCCGGGTCCTCAGCTGTAACAGTAATATTTATGATATTGGTATTGCCTTCCTGGGCGGTGGTGACTTTATCCTTAATATCCAGAACTATATTGAGATACTGATTATTCTGTCGTATCTCATCGGGGGTAAGATCTTCCTTGAGCAACCCGAGTTTCTTTGCAACAATCTCCATGACAGGATAACTTCTTATTATTGTTGCCTGTGCCTCAAGGCTATCCCAGTCAGAGTAAGAAATGGATTCCAGATAGAGTCCTGTTGCAGTACTGCTTCTCTCTACTTTGACACTGGAAGATGCCTTATAAAGAGGAATAGGTTTCTGTAATGTGGCAAAGAAAAAACTGAATATTCCCAGCATCAAAGTGGTAAAAATTATTACCGCCTTCCTTTTACGGAGGATTCTAAGATAATCCCTTATATCAAGTTCATATTTCTTTGCCATAAAAAACTATTGGAAATATTGCGGTTGCTATTAAATTCACACTGAAAAATGACATTTTTTTCACCGCACACTATTTAATTATAGTTGTTGTTGCCCTTCCCTCCGGAGGACCTGTATCAATTCTAAGCCCTCCCCCTGTAGTGTAAGCATCTCTATATAAGCTCGGATACATAAGTCCTGAAAGTATTGGAGATAGTTTAGTGAAGAAATCTGCTACATCGCTTATCTTCGCCTTTGGTATAAATACAACATCACCGTCCTCCACAGGTATATTTTGACTGATATCCGATGCCTTTAATAACTTTTTAATATCTGAGGATAACACAACTCTTCTTTTATCATCTCCCCTTAATATCTTTGTATCCTCCTCTACAGCATGTATAGTAACCCCGCCTGCCATAGATATAGCCTCAATTATATTGATGTTATCTTTAAATTTGTAAAGACCCGGACTTCTAACCTCCCCAAGAACAAAGACCTTTCTGTCGGGCAATTTGCTCGCCTGATACTGGGGGAGTTCAGGAATTACAATCCTGTCACCTGCCTCAACAGTTATATTCTGTGTCGTTTCCCCATGAAAGATTGCACTGTACAGATTCAGATTATATATATTCCCCTTTCTTGTTAGCTCTACCTTTGTCAGATCTGCGTGGTCAGAATGCCCTCCTGCTGTGAGGAGCAGGTCAAGTATTGTCATCCTTCCGGTAATAGGGTATATACCAGGTCCTGATATCCCTGTCTGCAGTCTATCAATAGCACCTAAAATTGATACCTTCTTACTGTTATACTCCTTTACTATTACATCTATGCGGGGTTTCTTTACATATTCAGATAGATTTTCTGTGATAATATTGTCTATCTGTGTAGGGGTCAAACCTGCAACCGGTAAATCTTCCAGAAATGAAAATGAAATCCTGCCATCAGGTCTTACAAGAATATGAACTATCTCGGGGATTGTGCCTTTCCATGATGTTATTGCGAGGACATCAGATGTGCCTACTATATATTCAGAGCCCCCCATCACCTCACTATAAGTGCGATTTTCGGGATAACTTGGTATAGGTTTAAGTGGTTTGGTTTCTGGAGGAGGTAGTTGAAATTTTATCTCAATCTCTCTTGTTTCATGGGTATCTGTTTTTTGTTCAGTTGAGGTTTTTTTAACCTGATTCTCCTTTCCTTTTTCAGCAGGAGTCACACATCCAATTGTAAAAACAATACCTGTTAAAAGAAGTAAGGTTATTTTCTTTTTCATCTTATTTTTGATTTGACTTTGAATGTGTTAACTTGCATATAACACCATGATAATTATACTACTATTTGAAATATATTGCAATTTATCTGCTGACGGAATATATCTAAATGCCGAAGGGGGGACTCGAACCCCCACGGGTTGCCCCACATGCCCCTCAAACATGCGTGTCTGCCAATTCCACCACTTCGGCTTTAATACTATTTATAATATATCCAAATTTTATATTGTCAAGAAAACAACCCCCCTGATGTTTAATAATAACATAATATGAGTGCCCTGCAAAAAACCTTTTCCCTTCCCTTGTTAATTTTTCTTTTGCTCTCTTTTATTGAAAGTATTACACTATGGGACAGAAGGAAAATATATAAAGACAACTTATAACTGATGACTTATGACTGATAACAAAAATAAATCTTTTGTCATAAGTTATTGGTTATAAGTTATAAGTTGTTTAATTGGCGCCCGTAGCTCAGCTGGATAGAGCGTCGGACTTCGAATCCGCAGGTCGGGAGTTCAAATCTCCCCGGGCGCTTTAAGACTAAAATCTGTGTTTATGATTAATTTTATAATTCTATGAATAGATTGAGAAACAATTTTATATCTCTTCCATTTATCAATTTAGTAAGAGATATTTCTGAAAAGCTGCAGATTAAGATATATCTGGTCGGTGGTATTATCAGAGATATGATAATGAATGAATCATTGCAGATAGCCTTATTCCCAGCCAATAAGAAGCAAATAATTGACATGGATTTTGTAGTTACCGGAGATGCCCTCTCATTTGGCAGAAAGGTAGGAGATGCAATCAGGGGAAGCTATTTCCCTTTAGATGAAGGAAGGTCTGTATCAAGGGTAGTAATAAAAAAGCAAGAGGTAAGGGGCAAGCCTGCCCCTGCAAGCAATAAGCAGGGGGAGCAAGGAGAAGAAGAGGAAATTATACTGGATTTTTCCAAGATGAGGGGTGAGAATATTGTGGATGACCTTAAAGTTAGGGATTTTACAATAAATTCAATTGCCGTGAGTTTGGATGACCTTGTCAGTTGTGAGGAGATTAATCTTATTGACCCTACAGATGGAGCAGGGGATATAGGTAGAAAGATAATAAGGACTTATGATAAAAGGGTATTGGATGATGACCCTCTCAGGATGCTCAGGGCTGTCAGGTTTGAGTCACAGTTAGGTTTCGTAATGGATAATAGCCTTGAAACCTTTATTAAGGGAAATGGGTATAAAGTCAGAAATTCATCAGGAGAGAGAATCAGAGAAGAGTTTTTTATTATTTTATCACGCAACGGAACATATAGATATATTCAGAGGTTGAAGGACCTTTATCTGCTTAAAGAGATTATTCCTGAAATTGAGTCAATGGAAAATTTTGAGCAGGGGAGGTTTCATAAATACCTCCTGTGGGAGCATTCTTTAAATACCCTTAGGAATCTTGAGATGCTTATGGAAAATCTTTATAGGATATTCCCTGATAGATACCTGCAAATAGGCGATATACTTTCAGAGGAACTGGAACACGGAATAAACTGCAGGGGGATATTAAAATTGGCCGCTCTGATTCACGATACAGGTAAGGTGCAGACAAGGATTACAGATGAGAATGGCGAGGTGAGGTTTATAAACCATGAAAACATATCTGCAGATAATGGTGAAAGATTAGCTCAAAGATTAAAGATTGGTAACAGAGCTTGCAGGATAATGGGTTCTATAATCAAAAATCATATGAGACCACTTTTATTGAGCAGAGAAAAAAAGGTAACTAACAGGGCTATCTTAAGGTTTTTCACTGAATGCCGGAAAGCAGGGGTGCTTATATGTCTTATGAGTATTGCGGATATTCATGCAACAATGGGTTCTGGCATATTTGATGACCTGTCTGGTGATATAGAAGGACTCATAAAAAGGATGCTGGAGTTTTATTTTGAAGATTTTATAAAAATGATAAATTCACCTCTTGTATCAGGTGATGAAATAATAGAGAGACTTGGTTTAAAATCCGGACCTGAGATTGGAGAGATACTTAAAAATATAGAAGAATGGAGGGCTGAAGGGATTATCTCTAACAAAGATGAGGCTATAAATTATTTGAAGTTCCACAGAAATTTATATCATAATTTCATCCCGGATAATGCATGAACGGTAGCCGCAGCCTTTAATTGCATTAATCTAATAACAGAAAAAGGATAAGGCTGTATCCCCGTAACGAACTGTTCTTTTTAATTTTATTGCCGTATCTCCTGTGGGTTTTGTCTTATAGTAGTGCTCCCATATTATCTCTCCAGACTCTTTCAGAATATTATATCGGAGAATTTCCATTAATGCCTTTTCACCTAAATCAGACTTATAAGGTGGGTCAAGAAATATGAGGTCAAATTGCCGGGGTTTAAATTTCCTAATAATCTCTATTACATCTCCCCTTATAATTTTAAGTCTATAGTCTGGAGTTTGCAATTCATGATTGCAATGAAGTCCCAGGTCTTCCAGATTTTTTTTTATAATTTTTATTGCTATATTATCGTTGTCCACAAAGACCACTTCATAAGTTCCTCTGCTTAAAGCCTCTATCCCTATAGCTCCCGTTCCTGCAAAGAGGTCTAAAAATAAGGAGTCCTCTATAGCCCATCCTATAATATTAAATAATGCCCCTCTTACCTTATCAGGGGTAGGACGGATGTGAAGCCCCTTGGGAGAGGCTAATTTCCTTCCTTTGAATGAACCTGAAATGACCCTCAATGTGGCTCCCTCATAAGTATTGTCGGGTCAGGTATAGATACTGGTTTCCAATTCACATTTTCCAGCCGTAGACGGATTTCATTTCTATATTCATCTGGTATATCATAAGCTGTTCTGGTAAATAGATAGATATCTTCAGGGAGCCTGTTATCTGAATATAGTTTATGCAGTTCTATGTAGTTCTTTAACTTTATCTGTCTCCCTTTTGATGTATCATTTGGTCTCATACAGAGTTTTGCTGCAAGTGCAAGAGCCTCTGATGGGCTATCGGCAGTTGTCATAAGATGTGCGGGGGTTGGACCTGCAAATACTGCTTTTTTACTTCTCCTGTCTGTAACCTCCCAGCTTCCATTCATATCCCCTTTCATCAATCTGCCATATCTCCCCCCCTTACTTCCGAATATCACAGGTATCCCAAGCCTGTTTGCACCTGTTGCTGTTGCGTAAGCCTTCTGGCTCATTGGTCCCCATATAATTATTATTACGCCTACCCTGTTTAAAATGTAATCGGCAATCTCTTTATAATTGCCATCAATTGACCTCTTTAGCATCACACTGGCTATTTTTATTGCAGCACCCAGCAGGTGAGATGCAGATACGCAGGAACCCAGATTTGCAAATCCACCTCCGTCAAATATACTGGCGGTCTCCTCATACAGAAATTTACCATCTTTATCAGATTCTGCAAGGTCAATTGCAACGCATCCCCCAGATGTTACAATATAGTTTCTGTTAATGAGTATTTTTGTTAGTTCTATCAGCCCATCTTTATCTTGATAGTTTGGACAGCCAAAGATGCCGATAATGCCGGGGATTTCACCCATTATAATAGGTGGTGCAACATTCTTAATCTCTATATCAGATATCGCACCCCTCCCGACCCTTATTTTATAATTTGGAATTTGAAATTTGAAATTTGAAATTTTTTTTCTCCTGATAGATGTCTCTGCCGCTACCTGTGCAATCTTTTTTTTATCAAATATCAAAACACCTTCCCTCTTCTGCATGAGGCCGTCAACTATATCTTCAGCCTTATCACCTGTCCTGTCTATGAGTCCCAGACAGCATTCCTGACTTGTGGCAATAACTGGTATCCTCATCTTCATCGCATGGTGCAGGATATCTGTCCTGATACATTGAGAATCAAGTATGATTACATCTGCAATGCCGCTCCTTACAAATTTTAGCTGGTCACTCTGATTACCTATTATCCTCATTCCGTGATGGTCTTTGCGAGACATATCAGTTGCCATACAACAAAGCCCGTATAAATCAATTTTTTCAGAAAGATTATTTTCATCAAGATACTGCATAATCTCTATCCCTGTAATAGAATTATGCCCAATACAGAGGATTGCAGCCTTCTTAATTCCATATTCTGCATTCCGCATTCCGTATTCCACAATAGGTGTGGTGGGATTATTTGATGGAAACTTGAATGTGGAAATTTGAGCCATATCTGTAACTTCAAGTGATAGGTTATCAAGCATACCTGCATGGAAGGTCTTACTCTCAAAGTCTATCCATTCCCCCTCCTGCCCCATATTGAGAACTGAGAGGAGTGAGGTTATTTCTTTATTAATATATGATGTCACTGTCTTTAAATCTAATAGGGTTTTTGGTTTAAAACCACATATAAGACGGATTAAAGGTGTCTGGAGTGGTTCATCATTAAGTTCAAGAGGATAATCACTGCCGAATTTCTCAATGAGTTCAGATGTAATTGACTCTGCCAATGATGCATGACCTGCAGCACCTGTAACAGCAGTAAATAATGACATCCTTGACAGATGTGCATTAAGTTCAATCCCACATACACCTTTTCTTTTCTCATCTATCTTGCATGGACCATAAGTGCAGAGACTACATTCATCTTCTTTTTTAAAATATTTCGGAGGGTATCTTTTAAGGAGCAGAAAATCCCAATCCCTTAAGGTGGTTATATTGGGCATGGAGGACATCATTATTTTATATTTTTTGGGCTGATTAGAAACATCTCTATATGTTTTTATTTAACCATTCCTATTCCTTCTCAACATAATACCTGCCGACATTGAAGTGCTGAATATGTTCAGCCAATTCGTCAAGACTCATATTCTCTACTTATTTATGATTACCTTGTCTTATTCTATATGGTGCATGTGGTTCAAGGAGTTCTATTTGACTGTCATGAAAAATCTGGTCATACTGTCGCAACTTGAGTTTATATTCTTTATCAATAAATCCCTTTTCAATTCTGTCCATAATCATCTTGTGGTATTTTGCATCAACCTCTGCTGATATAAAATTTCTTTTTAATTCCTTACACAGGCATATCTCTGAGCCGCTTCCACCAAAAAGTATTAGGACTGAATCACCTTCCATTGTGCAGGATTTTATGAGCATCTCTGACAATTTCTGAGGTATCTGACAGGCATGGAAGGTCTTCTCCTTGCTAACATTTTTTACTAAGTCAAAATAAAACCAACTGTATGGCATTCTTCCTTTTGAGCCATTGGCAAGATTTTGTAATATTCGCCTATCTGTAGGATTTTTATAAGGAACTGCAATACTGTCTTTATAAAATTTGTTATCTTTCGCTTTTCTACAATGTAAGATACTTCTGTGTGCGGTAGTAAACCGCTTTGGGGAATGTCCTACATTTGTATTATAAACCCAAACATAATCTAAAACCTCATAACAGGCATTATCAAGATATTTAACTCTCAAATGGGCATTTTGCTTCGGGTAGTTAATTAAAAACATATTGCCAGTATCTTTAAGAACCCGTAAAGACTCTTTTGCCAGTTCAACATACCATTCAATATATTCACTAAAATTTCTGGCATAAGTTTTATCACCATATTTTATTCCAACATTGTAATCTGGGTCACCATAAACCATATCAACACACCTATCAGGCAACTTCTTTAAAAGTTCCATAATATCCTTCATGAAAACTTTATTTATATACTTTTCCATACAATAAATTATCCCCTGCTTGGCACCCATTCAAGTCTGCACCTTCGCATAACAGTTTTTAAGTAGTCCGGTTTTTTCTTAATCTTTCCTATAGATTCATTTAATCTGGTCTTATCTGTTTCTTTTGAAGAATAAAGTAAGAAATTAAACAGAAAGGCACGACCTTCATTATCCCAATAAATAATATCTTCCATAACAAACATCCATTTTAAAACCTTTAAAAGGATTTCCACCTTTGCACCAGTCTTAAATGATTTTACTAATCCACGATATTTCATTAGTATCTTGTCTATATCACTCTCTGAACAGTGATAAACTTCAGAAATGGCATTTAATAGAACCTGAAACTTACGAGGGTGTTCCAAATTCTTATTTCTCAAATCATCAGCGATTTCTAAATGACTTCCTTCTCCAAGACCTAATTCTTTGGTGACATCTACTTTAAAGTCAAAATTCTTTTTATGTCCTGGTCTTGCAATAAAAAGCCTTTGTCCATCTGAAAGGGTTTCTACCGGATAACGAAATACTATGCCTTTTCCTTTCTTCAGATATTCTTCCTCAATAAAGGTATTAACAACCTTTCTTACAATTTCATGTCTGGCAATAGCACCTTTGATTTCAATATTTCTTCCTTCAATAGTTATTTTCTTTTTCATTAGTTTCCTCTCCTTTTAATAGATATTGACATAGATTTATTTGCATCCCTCTGTTTTACAAAGAGGGCAAATTTGATTTTGAATTAAAGTTTCTGCTGTTTGATAATTCATCTGATAATGTTTTTCATGCCGATACGCTTTCAGTAAATACATCTACAGGGATATTTACAGTTTTATCCCATTTCTCTTTTGTCTGAATTTTGTGTTCAATTTTTTTAGCCACTGTTGCAGTAAGATATTTTTCACCACATTGCTGACAAACTCCTGCTGGCACATCTTGAAAGATATACAGCCTCCCCTTATAGGGATAGTCTAATTCTACTCTTTCTTCCTTAACCTCTCCACCACAAAAAGAACAATCACCGTATTTATGCATGGTAACTGATTTCATATTCTCCAAGCTCTATCCTTATAATGCTGCAAAAGTTTTGCTATCTCTTGGATTAAATTATCTTTGCACCCTTTTCCCCTTCCTCAATCACTCCTATCTCCCACGACTTGAAGCCGTTTTTATTTAGATGAATAATGGCGGATTCAACATCTTTGCCTGAAACAACAATCACAAGCCCTATGCCCATATTGAGTGTCCTGAACATATCTTCATCAGGGACATTTCCTTCTCTCTGGATTATTTTAAATATTGGGAGTATTTCCCATGAGCCTTTTTTTATGACTGCTGTGCAGTTATCGGGCAGAATCCGAGGGATATTATCAATAAAACCACCACCTGTTATATGTGCAATACCTTTTATCTCTATTTTGGAGCCATCCATTAATGAATGAATTATCTTTGAGTAGTTCCTGTGGGGCTTTAATAGTGCCTCACCAAGTGTCATGCCGAGTTCATCTATATGTGTCTTTACTGTATAGCCTTTATGGGTAAAGAGAACTTTTCTTGCGAGGGAATATCCGTTTGTATGGAGGCCACTTGATGCAATACCGATTAAAATATCCCCTTTTTTAATCTTATCACCAATTATAATCTTATCTTTCTCAACAACACCTGTTACAGAGCCGACCAAATCATATTCTCCTGAGACATATACACCTGGCATCTCAGCTATCTCTCCACCAATCACTGGCATACCAGCCTCACGACACCCTTCAGCAATACCTTTTAAAATATCTTCAATATGCTCCGGTCTAACCTTTTCTGTTGCTATATAATCAAGGAATGTAATAGGCTTTGCACCCTGGCAGAGTATATCGTTGCAGCTATGTGCAACCATATCTATACCTATGGTTGTATGCATACCCATTGCATTTGCAATCATCAGTTTTGTCCCAACTCCGTCAATACTCTGGACAAGGACAGGATTCTTATAATTCTTTACTATCTCTCCCAAATCATAGAGGGCTCCGAATGTCCCAAGACCAGTCAGGACTGATTTGTTAAATGTTGACTGGACATGCCTCTTGATTCTTCTTACACTCTCATTTCCTGCCTCAACATCCACCCCAGAATCTTTATATGTAATACCGATGTTCACCATAACCTCCTGCTTTAATTATTATATTTTACAGAGATAGTAGCCTACAAATATGTAACCGTCAAGCGGAATATTTCTTACAAAAAGTACCTACCCATAAATAAGTTTTAAATACAAATAATGTATATTTACCCCGCTAATTCCCCTTGATTATCTAAACGGAATACTGAATATTCAATTACCTTGCAATTTTATAAAAACTTTTTCAAATGTAGTAGTTGCCAAAAAAGAAGTATAGCAAGTGTAGCTATAAATAACCCAACAATAACCCAACACTGATACCTTGTATTCTTTGGGGTATCGTGAGATAATAAATCATATTTATATTCTGCATGGAATTTCTGGAAATAGAGGCTATGAACCTTATAAATAGATTCAATAAAATATGCAAGGATTATGATATCTTAGCAGTATATATCTTTGGCTCTATGTCAAAGGAGGGGATTGCAATTCTAAATGGCAAGAAACCTAAAAAGATTGATTCTCTTGCCGATATTGATCTCGGGATAGTTTTTTTTAAAAAACAATTAAACCCAAACAAAAGGATAAAGGTTTACAGTGGACTTTATTTGGAATTATCCGATATATTTTCTCCTTTCACTTTAGACCTTGTTTTTCTTCAAGAAACGGGTATTATCATACAATTTGAAGCAATAAATGGAATATTGGCTTACTGCCAGGATGATAACAGAAGGCTTGATTATGAAGAAAATGTTATAAAATTCTATCAAGACTGGAAACCTGATTATGACCTATATACAAGAGAGGTGCTGGAGGCAATAAGCGGATGAAGTTTAATATACAAATGTTAACAGGAAGGATAGATGTGATAAGAACTGCCTTATCTCATCTGCAAGAAATAAGCAAGGTCTCTAAAGAAGATTTTCTTAAAGACTACAGATACCCTGCCTCTGCTGAAACCTTTCTTAGACACTGTCTTGAGGCAATATTTGACATTGGACGGCATATCCTGGCAAAGACAGACAAGGTTAGATTAACCCACGAATACAAGGATATTGCAAGGGGGCTCGGGAAAAGTGGTGTTATATCCAAAGCTCTGATGAATAAACTCCTTGAAATGGCAGGCTATCGCAACAGGATTGTCCACTTTTATCATGAGATTACTGATGAAGAAATATACCACATATTAAAGAATGACTTGAGTGATATAAAACGATTTATTGAAGAGATTGGAAAGTTCATGAAAAAATATGCTGACAGAGAAAATAATTAAGTTAAAATCTTTTTCCCTTATTTTAAATCCTCGGAAGATTTTTTATTTATCCTCTTATTTCCACATTATTTCTGCTAATTTCTCGGGAAAATAGTGATAGAATCTAATGAAAAATCCTGTTAAACTTATTCTCATTTTTAAAATTGATTCTCAAATTGTATCGCTGTGTTAAATGGTTCAATGAATTTAAGAAAGTCGGCACTTCGGATTAGCATCGTAAATGCAATAGGCACAATTCTTGGTTTTATTTTTCATATATTGTTGGGTAGAGAATTTGGGGTCTCATGGGAACTTGATTGCCTTTTTATTTCTCTATTAATTTTTAGCTTTT
>Ga0155184_1086_pt1 | contig 12609 bp, 10 predicted proteins | sample RifCSPhighO2_02_FD_106152 | JGI IMG/M metagenome (GOLD analysis project Ga0155184, IMG submission 106152) | Nitrospinae bacterium RIFCSPHIGHO2_02_39_11
AGCTAAACAAGAGGGGGTTTCTTGACAGGCTTTTCTTTCCAAAATCCTCTTTTTTGATAGCTGATACCAGGCCGCCAGGATTGCTTATTTCAACTCTATCATCAAAAATGTCAATCTGGATGTTGGCCCCTTTCTCGTTATAATCCCTGTGGGCCATTGCGTTTACCACTGCTTCCCTTAGGGCTTCTTCTGGAATTTCCAAAATTTCTTCTCTTGGCCCTGCTGTTTCAATCCTGTATTCCAGCCTTAAATTCCTAAACAAGAATGCCATTGCATTATTATAATTTGAAAGGGCATCTTCTGTGAAATCTTTTCGGTCTATTATCTTGTACTTATCCGCTCCCTTATACAAAACACAAGCAATAATTGCCTGCCTGAAAAATCTCTCAACATTATTGCAGAAAAACAAAACTCCCGCATTCCTGAATTTTCCGGCTTCAGTTAAAACGCCCAAATTCCTTAAGATGTCTTTGTCTGGAATGACTCTGCTCAGCTTAGATTTCTGCAGGAAAGCATCAAACTTAGGCTTATCAAAGCCATTAATAAAATCAAATGCTGGATGAACTGATGGACAGGGGAGGCTATTTGAAAGGAGAGGGTAAAGGGATTTATCGGAGAAGCCTCAAAGAAAAAGCCGTTCAATCTGTTTAAACCGTTTAAGCCGCTTGAACCGTTTGAACTGTTGGAACAATTTATCTTTATCGGGGCATTGAATGTTATGCCGGAAAAGACAAATAATTTAAATCTCTTGTCTTTATCATAAACAAATCCCTGTTCATGAAGCCATGAGGAATAATCGGGGTCTGAGGATGATAGGAAGGAGTAAATTAATCCCTGTATCTGGTGCTGGTAGTTGAAGTCAATGATACCGGATTTATCTGTTGATAGGGTTATTTTTATTCGCATGGATGGGTAAAATATAATCCCGATGACTAACATTGTCAAGGACTAAACCCTTTTCCTGAAAGGAAAAAAAGGAGGGTCAATATTTGACGGTGGTTGACGAATGATATAAGATTAGGATGAATTTATGAAGGTAATTACAACACATCTTAATGCGGATTTTGATTGCCTTGCCTCAATGCTGGCTGCAAAGAAACTCTATCCTGATGCGAGGATTGTATTTCCCGGGTCACAGGAGAAAAATGTCAGGGATTTTTTAAAATCTTCAGACTACTCCTTCCAGTTTGATAAACTCAAGAATATACCCCTTGAAGATATAACTACCTTGATTATTGTGGATACAAGGCTTGCAGGCAGGATTGGTCCTTTTGAGGATGTGGTAAAGAGGAAGGGGATATCTGTCCATGTATATGACCATCACCCTAATACCCCTCAGGATATAGAGTCAGAGGTATCAGTGGTAAGGGAGAGGGGAGCTACTACTACTATATTTGTGGAATTATTGAGGGAAAAGGGTATCTCCATTTCACCTGCAGAGGCAACCATAATGGCATTGGGTATTTATGAAGATACTGGCTCCCTTACTTTTACATCCACTAAACAGGAGGATCTTGAAGCGGCTTCGTATCTCCTGTCAATCGGTGCAAATCTCAATACAGTCTCAGATTTCATTGAGAGAGGGCTTTCAGCAGAGCAGGTCTCTCTTTTGAATGACCTGATTCAGGGACTTGAGATATACAATATAAACGGTCTGCCTGTTGCCATATCTACTGCCTCATTAGAAAATTATGTAGGGGACCTGGCAATCCTAACCCATAAATTAAAGGATATGGAAAATCTGAATGTCCTCTTTGTATTGGTAAGGATGGAGGACAGGATACACCTTGTGGCAAGGAGCAGGATAGAGGCAGTAGATGTGGCGGCAGTTGCCCATGATTTTGGCGGCGGGGGGCATACTACTGCATCTTCTGCAACAATAAAGGATATGAGTCTTATCCAGGCAAAGGAGTTTCTCCTCAACATTCTCAGGGAAAAGGTGCATCCGATAAAACTTGTCGGTGAGATGATGACCTATCCGGTAAAGTCTGTCCATAGGGATGAGAGTATAAAATCTGCAGAAGAAATAATGACCCGATACAGCATCAATACCCTCCCCGTGCTTGATGGGAATAAGCCTGTTGGACTTATAACAAGACAGATTGTTGAAAAGGCTATATTTCACCATCTGGAAAAGGAAAAGGTATCAGACCTGATGATAAGCGAATTTTCCCCTGTTCACCCTGATACACCATACCACCGCGTAGATGAAATCATCATATTAGGTAAACAGACACTTGTCCCGGTAGTAAATGACTCAGGCGACTTGGAAGGAATTATAAGCAGGGGTGATTTGCTCAGGACAATCTATGGAGATACGCTAAAGAAGCCTGCAATTCTTCATCCAAAGGAAGGGACTACAAGGTATCCATTTTCAAAGAATTTAAAAAGCCTTATGGTGGAGAGGCTCAACGAAAGGATATTGAAACTCTTGGATGATGTCTCGGATGCAGCGGACAGGATGGGCTTTTCAGCATATTTAGTGGGTGGTTTTGTAAGGGACATCCTTTTAAGGATAGAGAATTTTGATATAGATATAGTGATAGGGGAGGATGGTATCTCCTTTGCTGAAAGCCTTGCTGAGAGGGTATCGGGAAGGGTGAGAAGCCACAGAAAATTTGGCACTGCTGTAGTAATACTCCCTGATGGGTTCAAGATAGATATTGCAACGGCGAGGATGGAATATTATGAACGGCCGGCAGCACTGCCTGTTGTGGAGACAGGTTCACTTAAAAACGACCTCTATCGCAGGGATTTCACAATAAATACCCTCGCCATAAGCCTCAATAAAAGGGAGGGATGGAATCTCGTGGATTTTTTCGGAGGGCAGAGGGATTTGAAGGAGAGGACGATAAGGGTCCTCCACAATCTGAGTTTTATAGAGGATCCAACGAGGGTATTCAGGGCAATAAGATTTGAACAGAGATTCAATTTCACCATTACTAAACAGACCATGAGCTTACTTGAAAATGCGGTAAAGAAAGACCTCTTTAACCACCTGTCAGGTTCAAGGTTATACTTAGAACTCGTCCTCATGTTGAAAGAGAGGGAACCTGTTAAGATGATAAGGAGGATGCATGAACTTTCTCTTCTCAGATTCATCCATCCAAAGATTGTTTACAGCGACTCCATGAAGGATTTATTTTTAGATATCGGCGAGGTTATCTCCTGGTATCACCTCCTCTTTATGGGAAGGGAGGCTGAAGGGTGGTTTATCTATCTGATAGGTCTTCTGGATGAATTGAATGACGAAGATGTTATAGAGGTATGCCGGCGGCTTTCCATATCGGAGAGATATAAAAAGAGACTGCTGGAAAACAGAAACCAGATAAGAATTGCATATCAAAAACTATTATCCTTAAATGAAGGTAAGGGGCAAATCAAGCCAAGTCAGATATATGATGTCCTTCATCCCCTCCCTCTTGAAGCCCTCCTGTTTATGATGGCAAAGGTGCCGCAGCAGAGGATAAAGAGGGCAATCTCCTTTTACCTTACAAAACTTATGCATGTGAGGATAGATGTTACAGGAGATGACCTTATAAATATGGGAATAGCGAAGGGACCTGAAATAGGCTTAATACTTAAGGCTGTAAGGGATGCAAGACTTGATGGACTTGTTAAGAACAGAGAAGAGGAACTGGAATTTATAAAGGATATGCTAAAAAAAGATAAAAAAACAGGATAAACTGTTTTGCCTGCCATAAGGATGCCGAGTATGGGTCAAAGGAAAAGTTTTTATAATCCACCGGAAAAAGTCGTTCAAAATAGATATTAAAATCTCTTTTTCAAATTTGGTTAAATGTTTTTTAATTGTTAAATACAGCTTTTTAAGATATATTTTTATTATGGCAGATATCGGCTCTGTAATTCAGTTAATTTCTGTATTGGCTGTCCCAATGCTTATAGCAATTACCTTTCATGAGGTCGCCCATGGATTTGTAGCTGATAAACTCGGTGACCATACGGCAAGGCTGGCAGGGAGGTTAACATTAAATCCCTTGAGCCATCTTGATATGGTAGGAACACTTGTCTTTATCATGACGAGAATGATAGGCTGGGCTAAACCAGTACCTGTTGACCCTCACAACCTCAAAAATCCCATGAGGGATATGATGTGGATAGCAATGGCAGGTCCCGGAATAAATCTCATTATCGGTGTTTTCAGTGCAATTACATACAGATTTATAGTGGAAATGCCCCTCCCGGATAGTAAATATCTTCTGATGATTATTGACCCGGTAGGGCTTATGGTATATTACAGCGTTGTGATAAATGTCGGGCTGGCAATATTTAATATTATTCCATTCCCCCCTCTTGATGGTGGAAGGATACTGGTGGGCCTCCTGCCAAGGAAACAGGCACTGCAGTTCAGTGCAATAGAGCCGTATGGTTTTATAATACTGCTCATTCTTATTATAAGCGGCGCTGTGGATAAGACTATCGTGCCGATTATAAGTATTACTATACACATACTTCTTGGAAGACCAATGTAACGAAACAAGGCTGAACTTAAGGCTGAGGTAAACATTAATACTTCAGTCTTCAGCCATCAGCCTAATTTTATGGAAAAGAAACGGGTTTTAAGCGGAATGCAAGCATCGGGGAGGCTTCATCTTGGCAATCTCCTCGGCGCATTGGAAAAATGGAAAAAGTTGCAGGATGAATATGAATGTTTCTATTTCATAGCAGACTGGCATGCATTAAGCACATCCTATGAAGACACCCATGAGATAAAAGATAATGTGTTTAATATAGCCGTGGATTGGCTTGCTGCAGGTATCAATCCGGAAAAGAGCACGATATTTCTGCAATCTATGATACCCGAACATGCAGTATTGCACCTGCTCCTCTCCATGATAACACCTGTTCCATGGCTTGAGAGAAATCCTACATATAAGGAAAAACAGCAGGAGATAAAAGACAGGGATTTGACCACTTACGGATTCCTTGGTTATCCCGTGCTTCAGGCTGCCGATATTATTATATACAAGGCTAATTATGTGCCGGTAGGAATTGACCAGCTTTCACATTTAGAGTTGACGCGCGAAATTATAAGGAGATTTTATTACATATACAAAAAGACTATATTCATAGAGCCCGAGGCTCTGGTCTCAGAGGTTCCGAAGCTGCCGGGTTTAGACAATAGAAAAATGAGCAAGAGCTATGGAAATGCCATTTTTCTCTCTGATACCCCTGATACAGTTACAAGAAAAGTCAGGACAATGATAACCGACCCGCAGAGGGTGAAGAAGAGTGATATAGGAAATCCTGAGATATGCACCGTTTTTAAATTTCATAAAATATTTTCACCCGCCAGGGATGCCTCAGAAATATATACAGGATGCACAACTGCAGGTATTGGATGTACAGATTGCAAATTGATGCTGGCAAGAGATCTCAATGATTATGTAAAACCCATCTTTGAAAAAAGAAAAGAACTGTCGGGGAAGCCGGAGAAGATTAATGAAATACTGCAGGAGGGCTCAAAGAGGGCAAGAACGATAGCCAAGCAGACCCTGTCAGAGGTGCAAGAGGCAATGGGATTACTGGTATCCTGAAAAAATTTCCAATCTCCTTTTGAATCTCTTTCTCTCGGCAGATATAGATTAGAAAAATTGAATTATGGCACTTGTAGTTCATAAATATGGCGGCACATCAGTAGGTAATCTTGAAAAGATTCGCGAAGTAGCCAAAAAGGTTGTCACTGCCCACAATGCAGGGGACCATGTAGTTGTTGTGGTATCTGCTATGGCAGGGGAAACGGACAGACTGCTGAAGATGGCTCATCAGATTTCCAGTGAACCGGACCAGAGGGAGTTGGACCTCCTTCTGTCCAGTGGTGAAAGGATATCTGCATCGCTATTGGCAATGGCAATCCAGTCTATGGGATACAGGGCTATATCCTTTACAGGGAGGCAGGTTGGCATTATTACAGACTCATTCCATTTCCGTGCGAGGATAAGGAAGATTACTGCCGATAGATTGAAAGAGGCGATTGAAAATGGGATTACACCTGTTGTTGCAGGATTTCAGGGAATAAGCGAGATGGGAGATGTAACAACACTCGGCAGAGGGGGGTCTGATATAACTGCTGTTGCTCTGGCATCAGCCCTAAAAGCTGAGAGGTGCATTATTTATAAAGATGATGTTGACGGCGTTTACACTGCTGACCCTTCGGTAGTTCCCGATGCCCGCAGGCTGAGTAAAATCAGTTATGAAGAAATGCTTGAGATGGCAAGTCTCGGGGCAAAGGTATTGCAGAGCCGCTCTGTAGAGTTTGCAGCAAAGTTTGGCGTCCCAATCCTCGTAAAACCCACATTCGGGAAAGGGGAAGGGACCCTCGTTACCATGGAGGATGAGGAAATGGAAGAGGTATTGGTTTCAGGTATAATTTTAGATAAAAATCAGGCAAAACTCACTGTTGTAGGTGTCCCTGACAGACCGGGAATTGCAGCAGAGATATTTGGAAAAATTGCTGAAGAGGGGGTCAATGTGGATATGATTATCCAGAATGTCAGCGAAAGGGGATTAACGGATATATCGTTTACTGTGCCTAAATCAGACGCAAAGAGAGGACTTCGCACAACAAAAAAACTGGTAAGCAAGATAGGAGCCCATGATGTTAAATTAGATGAGAATATTGCAAAGGTATCTATTGTAGGTGTTGGAATGAGAAGCCACTCAGGTGCTGCTGCAAAAATGTTTGCTGCGTTATCAAAAGAAAACATAAATATTATAATGATAAGCACATCTGAGATAAAAATTTCCTGCGTGGTGGACTCTAAATATGCAGAGATTGCAGTCAGGGCGCTGCATAATACATTTAATCTTGGGAAGTGATTACACCGATTAAAAGATAAGATTACACCGATTTTTATAATCTCTGTAATCATGTTTTAAAATCTGTGTAATCTGTGTATGAAATGAAGCACATAAAAATTTACGATACAACATTAAGGGATGGAAGTCAGTCAGAGGATATCTCTTTCTCTCTTGAAGATAAGGTCAGGATTGCCTTAAAGCTTGATGAACTCGGTATTCACTATATTGAAGGCGGCTGGCCGGGAGCAAATCCCAAAGATACGGAATTTTTTAGGGAGATAAGCAGGCACAAACTGCAACATGCAAAAATCTCTGCCTTCGGAAGCACCAGGAGGTCAAAAATAAAGGTAACTGAAGATGAAAACATATCAGCCCTTTTAAATTCAAAGGCACCAGTTATAACAATCCTCGGAAAAACATGGGACCTTCATGTAAGGGATGCCCTCCGTATTAGCCTTGAGGAAAATCTTGATTTAATTCATGACTCTATTAGATATTTAAAAACCTATGTCAATGAGGTCATGTTAGATGCTGAGCATTTTTTTGATGGATATAAGAAAAATCCGCAGTATGCCTTAAAGGCTTTGAGAGCTGCCGAAGATGCCGGTGCAGATGTGATTGTCCTCTGTGATACCAACGGAGGCACAATGCCAAATGAATTGCCTGCTATATTTGAGGATGTGAAAAAAAATATTTCAAAACCCCTCGGTATACATACCCACAATGATGCTGATGTGGGTGTGGCAAATTCAATAATCGCAGTAATCCTCGGCGCAGAGCAGGTTCAGGGGACAATAAACGGGTATGGAGAGAGGTGCGGTAATGCCAACCTTTGCTCAATAATCCCAAATTTAAAATTAAAATTGAAACTGGATTGTATAACAGATGAGCAGTTGAAGAAATTGAGGGAGGTCTCTTATTTTGTGGACGAACTTGCCAATATGAGACACTGGAACCACAGACCTTATGTGGGCAAAAGTGCCTTTACCCATAAGGGAGGGATTCATATCAGTGCGGTAATGAGAAACCCTGAGACATACGAGCATATAAGACCTGAAATGGTAGGCAATACCCAGCGCATACTTATATCCGAGCAGTCTGGTAAGAGCAGTGTTTTCTGGAAGGCAAAGGAATACGGAATAGACCTTGAAAGCAGCGACCCTGCCGTAAGGCATATAGTGCGTGAACTAAAAGAGCTGGAGAATCAGGGTTTTCAGTTTGAAGGAGCTGAAGGGTCTTTTGAACTGCTGATGAAGGAAGCGAAAGGAATCAGAAAAAAGTTTTTTGAGTTAAAGGGATTCAGAGTAATAGTAGAAAAGAGACACATGGATGAGGAACCGATTTCTGAAGCAACCATAAAGATACAGGTGGGTGATAAACTGGAGATTGCCGGTGCAGAAGGAAATGGCCCTGTCAATGCCCTTGACAATGCACTCAGAAAGGCCCTTGAAAAATTCTATCCGGCACTGAAGGAGGTAAAACTTCTTGATTTTAAAGTCCGCATACTTGATGAGAGAAAAGGGACTGAGGCAAAGACAAGGGTTTTAATTGAATCAGGTGACTACAAATCAAGGTGGGGGACTGTAGGAGTATCTGAAAATATCATTGAGGCAAGCTGGCAGGCACTTGTAGACAGTATTGATTATAAACTGCATAAGCAAAAATAGGGACAGCTACCATTTTAGACATAAAGTTGTTTCTCTCTTTTTCTATGTCAGCATCTAAAATGGTAGCTGTCCCTATTTTTCATCGCCATATAAGCGGCACCGAATATACCTGCATCATCACCCAATTCTGCTTTAATTACCTTCACCCTTTCACCTGTAACGCGATATGTCCTTCTTCTAATCTCTTCCCGTGTGTATTCTATGAAGTAATCCCATGCCTCCGCAACTCCCCCACCCAGAATAAAAACCTCAATATTTAGTATATTTACAATGTCAGCTATTCCTATTCCGAGTATTCTGCCCATCTTTTGAAATATCTCAAGAGAATATCTATCTCCATTTTTTGCAAGTTGATATACCATATCCGCAGTAATATTCTTTTCTCCTAATTCCGAACTCCGAACTCCTAACTCTTCTTTTGCCATTCTAACAATCCCGGTAGCAGATGCATATTGCTCCAGACAACCCCTATTGCCGCAATTGCAGGGATATCCATCCGGATACACGGTTATATGCCCCAACTCTCCTGCCATTCCATACTCGCCACGCCATATTTTCTTATTAAGGATAATCCCTCCACCTATGCCTGTGCCAAGGGTAAGCATACAAAAATTATCAAAACCCTTCCCTCCCCCAATCCACCCCTCACCTATTGCAGCCAGATTTGCATCATTATCTATAAAAAATGGGATATTCAACTCCTTTTCAAGTCTTTCCTTTAAATTAAAATCTATCCAGTCAGGGAAATTCGGGGATTGGGCAATAATACCTTTATCAAAAAATATTATCCCCGGGATCCCCATTCCAATGGCGGATAATTTAAGCCCTTTTGTTTCCTGCCTTATTGTATCTATTATCTTTAAAATATTTGCAATAACCCTCTCCCTGCCCAGAGGGACTTCTGTAGGTATCTTTACCCTGTGCAAAATCTCTCCTTCCTGTGTAACAGCAGCAGCCCTTATATTTGTACCGCCAAGGTCTAACCCAATAAAGTAATTCTTCATAGATTGTACTTCGGGTTTCATAAGTAAACACAAAAATCTTTACATAAATATCCTGAACATACGGTATTATAGCATTGTCACTTACAAGGAGATAGTCTCTTTTATCTGACCAATTACAGAGCTAAAACTTGACTCACAATTTTACCGCCTGATATAATTGCATCCAGCAGAGGAGATTAGGAATTTATGTCAAAGATACCTTTTTATAAGATAAGCGGGAGTGGAAACGACTTCATATTGATTGACAACCGCTCTGGATTAATAAAGGAAGATGCAGGCAGATTTGCGGCAAGGGTTTGCAGGAGAAAGTTCTCAGTCGGGGCTGATGGTCTTATACTGATAGAGCCTTCGGATAAAGTTGATTTCAGGTGGAGGTTCCATAATTCAGATGGCAGCGAGGCAGAGATGTGCGGGAACGGCGGGAGGTGTGCGGCAAGGTTTGCATATATTTTAGGGATAGCAAAGGAAAACCTCTCTTTTGAAACAAAGGCAGGTATTATAAAGGCAGAAGTAAGGGGGAAAAGGGTTAAACTTGCATTACCTGAGCCAATGGATTTGAGAAGGAATATTGAGATACCTGTTGATGAGAGGATAAGAATACTGTCATTTGTAAATACAAGTGTCCCCCATGCAGTCAAGATTGTTCCAAATGTAGATAATTTTGATGTGGTGGGGATAGGCAGGAAAATTAGATACCATAAGGAATTTCAGCCTGCAGGAACAAATGTAGATTTTGTCCAGATAATAGATGAGCATAATATACTGATGAGAACATACGAAAGGGGTGTGGAGGATGAGACACTGGCATGTGGGACAGGTGCAGCAGCCAGTGCTATAATAGCATCACTCAGTGGAAAGGTAAAACCTCCGGTAGCTGTTAAGACAAGGGGTGGTGAAATCTTAAACATATATTTTAAAATTGACCATACAGGATTCAAGGATGTATATTTGGAAGGTGATACATCAGTTGTTTATAACGGCGAGATATGGGAGGAGGGGTATTAACATAGATTACAGAGATTACAAAAGGAGATTACATAGATTAGAATAAAATTGATGTAATCATGTTCTAAAATCGCTGTAATCATTTTATTTTATGTTTAAAGGTTCGTTTGTAGCGATAGTTACACCATTTAAAGATGGTAAAATAGATGAGAGGGCTTATGCTGACCTCATTGAGTTTCAGATAGAGGAGGGTACAAATGGAATTGTCCCATGCGGGACTACCGGTGAATCTGCCACCCTATCCCATAAAGAGCATGAGCGTGTTGTAGAACTGACAGTAGAGATAGCAAATAAAAGGGTTCCTGTGATTGCCGGGACAGGTTCAAACTCTACATCAGAGGCTATAATGCTGACAAGACATGCAAAAGATGCTGGTGCAGATGCCTCCCTCTTAATAACCCCATACTATAACAAGCCTACGCAGGAAGGGTTGTATCGGCATTTTAAGACAATAGCAGAATCTGTGGATATGCCCCAGTTTCTCTATAATGTCCCCGGCAGGACAGGTGTAAATATGCTTCCCGAGACTGTTGAGAGGCTATCAAAATTAAAAAATATTATTGGCATAAAAGAGGCAACAGGTGATTTGAAGCAGGTGAGCGATGTAATAGGATGTTGCGGGGATAACTTTATCATCCTTTCAGGTGATGACTTTACTACCTTCCCGCTGCTGGCTGTAGGAGGGCATGGGGTTATATCTGTTACTGCCAATATTGCACCGCATGATGTAGCCATAATGTGCAAAGAATTCTTTAAAGGAAATATTGAAAAGGCAAAAGAGATGCATTATAAATTGCAATCTCTAAACGAAGCTATGTTTTATGAGACAAATCCGATTCCTGTCAAGACTGCCCTATCTCTGATGGGCAAGGTTTCGGGAGAAATGAGACTACCCTTATGTCCCCTGTCTGAAAAAAATCTGGAGAGACTGAAAGGGGTAATGAAGGGATACGGGTTAATATGACTAAGTATGCTGCAAAAACCTTTTTTGCAGCGTGTCATAAATGAGAGGATAATCGTGGTTAAAGCAATAGTTACAGGTTCTGCAGGGAGAATGGGCAGCAGGATAATAAATATTATAAATGAGACAGATGGTATAAAACTTGTAGGGGCTGCCGAAAAAAGAGGTTCAAAATTTATAGGTAAAGATTCAGGTGATGTGGCAGGTATAGGTAAAAACGGTATTATTATTTCTGACGATATCGTGGAAACAATAAAAGGATGTGATGTTATCATTGACTTTACATCTCCTGCCTCATCGGTGGAATATCTCTACACAGCAGCAGAAGAGAAAAAGGCAATTGTTATAGGAACTACCGGCTTTTCTGACGAGCAATTGAAGAGGATAAATGACCTTTCTAAAGAGGTTAGATGCGTCCTCTCACCAAATATGAGTGTCGGTGTAAATGTGATGTTCAAGGCGATTAAGGATATAGCAAAGATACTTGGAGATGAATACGATGTAGAAATAATAGAGGCACACCACAGGATGAAAAAGGATGCACCAAGCGGCACTGCCATGAAAATAGCAGAGATAATAGCCGCATCTCTAAACAGGGACATTTCTAAAGTTGGCGTCTATGCAAGAAAAGGGGCTATTGGAGAGAGAAAGAAAGATGAGATAGGTATCCAGACGATAAGGGCAGGAGACATCGTGGGTGAGCATACAGTAATATTTGCAGGAATCGGCGAAAGACTTGAGATTACACACAGGGCACAAAGCAGAGATAATTTTGCAAAGGGGGCTGTTACAGCAGCAATGTGGATTGTTGGAAGACCGCCGGGCATCTATAATATGCAGGATGTATTGGGATGCTAAATATAAATATTACTGGAATTTTATAATAATTTTTCTTTTATCTTTTTTAAAAGGGTGATATTCTCTGTATGTCCTGTCATTCTGGCAGTTATGCGACCCATTATCGGTTTACCGAGCAGATAAAAATCTCCGATTATATCAAGTATCTTATGTCTTACAAATTCATCATCAAACCTTAACGGTGTATTTATTACCTTTTCCTCATCAACTAAAATCACATTGCTCAACTTACCACCACTGCCCAATCCCATCTCCTCTAATTTTTCATAGTCTTTTATAAAGGCAAAAGTCC
>Ga0155184_1028_pt1 | contig 11761 bp, 19 predicted proteins | sample RifCSPhighO2_02_FD_106152 | JGI IMG/M metagenome (GOLD analysis project Ga0155184, IMG submission 106152) | Nitrospinae bacterium RIFCSPHIGHO2_02_39_11
TCGCAATCCTTTATTCATCAAGTCTTAATTCCTTCAGATGTAAATAAGATATATCCATCTTCCTTTGAGTTGTGTCGCAATCCTTTATTCATCAAGTCTTAATTCCTTCCCCTGCCCCTGAAGTCCTGCTCCTGATATGCAGTTTAAGTCTTTTTCCGCAAGCCTTCCTAAAGGTATCCAAAATTTTCTCATCCTGTCTCACCTCCATTCATGTTTAATTTGTATTTTCAATGAGTTATATTATACCGCAAGACCTCCCACTTTCAAGTATTTTTTTGATTTGCGGTATTCATATAACAATAACCTGTTCTTCCTTATTCAGCACAGCCTTTCCAGCCATTTCTACCTTTTGAAGACAGGCATTGCAAAGAGGATATATTTTTATGTCATCCTCTTTTTTGTCTATTACGCTTTCAATCTTTTTAGTCATCCTTGCAAACTCCTTGTCATCAAGAGTGCATTCAAAGACACTGAATTGTGTATGTATGCCAAAACCTTTCATTGTCTTAAATAATCTGTTACGGCGTTTATTATCAGGGATGTCGTAGGCTACCACATAGAACATGATTGAATTTAAAAACCTCCCCACTTTCAGATATTTCTGAAAGTGGGGAGGAAGGGGGGGTTATTATTTTGTTTCATATCCTGCATATCTTTCTTCTTCCCCATTTACAACCCTTGCCAGTTTCTCGGCTTGATAACAGAATACTCTGCGATAGTTCAGGCTCATTTCCTGATATTGAACTTCTGTTGTAATTCTCTTCTCATATTGACGATAGAATTCTTCTCTCCCTTTTTCATTCAGATAAAATCCACCATTGTCCTGCTCTATAAAATTTTCCCTTTTGAGAATCTCTTTGTTTATGAGGGCAAGTGTGTGCCCATCTATCAAATATCTGAACTCCTCCATCATGTCCACTGCCAGCGATGGTCTGCCATATTCAATCTCGTGAAGAAAGCCCAGATAAGGGTCAAAACCTATTGCCTCAACAGCGGATAAAATCTCGTTAAAAAGCAAAGTATAGCCAAGACTCAAGAGGGCATTTACAGGGTCTTTGGGAGGTCTCTTTGTTCTCTTCTCAAATTTAAACTCTTTTTTGATAAGCCTGCCAAAGGCACTGAAGTATCCCCTTGCCGCTGCACCTTCAAACCCCCTTATCTCTTCAAGAGATTCAGCAGCATCAAGTCTTTTCAATGAAGCCTCAATCTCTCCTATCTCCTGATTTATATCAATTTCAGGATTATTTCTCCAATGCTTCTGTAAAAAGGTCTTCCCATTCTTCAGTTTTGTCCTGATTACCTCTCTTGAATAATTGAGCCTGAAACCGCTATCGTTATAACAGGCATACTGGTTCAATCTTAACTTGATATTTTTATGGGTTGGCGGTTTGAGTTTCCCCCTGTAATTGCCGTAAGTTGTTATAAAAGAAACAGGTATTTCTTTATCAAAAAGTAGAGCCAATGCAGGTGTGGTAATCTGAATATTACCGATAATCACCATTCTGTCTAATTGTGCGAGAGGAATTTCGGAAATAGTTTTATCGTCCTTCTCTATGATAATAAGCTCCCCCTTCTTCTTTACCTCCGAACCCTGTTCATCAAGATAGATTGTGGACATATTCTAATCGGGTGAGTGGTCGAATATTACCACATCCCCTATTACAGGACTGCGATATATTAATTTCCTTGCCTTGCCGTGCAGGGCATGGGCAATCTTGAGATAGAGCCAGACAGGGGCTGCACCTGTTAGAATAATATTATTACCTTCGCCTGCCAGTTCCTTAGCCTTCTGGATATAGGTATCAAATTCAGAGAGTTTGGCATTGTCATCAAAAAGCTGCGATAGGTCAATTATTATTTCAGGCATCCTTTGAGACCTCCCTTACAAGCTCCTCTGTTGCCATCCTTTCAATGGATTCTGTTAGAAGTCCCCAGCACTCATAACCGCCCTCTCTTGAAAAATGATAGACATACACAGGGACCCAGTTATTTAAGACATCGGCAAGAAAAAAAGCAACGGCAACAGGACCTTCATAAAATAGATGAACCTCACTGACTCCCCTCGATGTAAGCCATCTCTTTTCAGCAACGAATTTCTTTCTGAGTTCAGGCAGGGTATTCAGAGAGACGCCATCTGCATTAATCTCTGTTATCTCCATCTCTATACCCTTTTCCTTCAAGAATGCCTCCACATGCCCCCTTACATTTTCATTTGGTTTTAAGCTCACAGCCAAAGCAACCTCCAAGCCCTTTCCCTTCTCAAGAGCCTTCCTTATCCGCCTTTTATATCGGGTAGCCCGTGTTAATAAAAGCCCAATTCCACCCGTGAAAACAAGAAAGGTTATGATTTGAGCTACTGTAGCTATCTTATCAAGTATGTCCCACATGATTTAAACTCCGTATCTTTCTACATCTTTATTTTTGACACTATCCTGTATCTCCTTTTTAATTACCTTTTCATTTATAGGATATGAAAATATATTACGCCTTATATTTGTTGCAATAGATGTTCCTGTTGTAGAAATAATGAATTTTGGCTTTGACATATTAACCGCCCATAAATATTTTTTTCATCCTATCAACAAACTCCCTTATATCCCCGATTTTATCCCTTACAATAGTAATATTCTGCCAGTTCATTTTCAGATACTGATGTATGGTTTCATTGCGGTGTTTTACAAGGGGCGCAATCTTGAGGACAATATCTCCTATAAATTCATGGCAGGCAAGAATGGTATCTCTATATGTATCCGGAATCTCCCTTTTGTTTTTCTTGAGACACTCCTCTGCAATATCTACGAGGCAAAGAATTATATCGTTTATACTCTTATCAAGGATGTTCCTTTTATCTCTGTCGGCAAAATAGAAGTCTCTATCAACCCCCTCAATCTTTGACAGGAAGTAATCTATAGTTTCATTGATAAAGGTGAGGAGTTGTTTAATTTTTTTATCAGTCATTTATTGCCCTCCTGAATCTTATACTTTCTGCTTCATGAAGTGTCCTATGTGATACTGCATAAAGGGCATCATCATCGGGTTCTATTAAATGCACCCCTTTGAGCGCCTCTTGAATAATAAAGGGTGATTCATCCTCATCATCAAGCCTTAAAATGGAGACATCCCTTTCCACAGAAATAAGGATTTCATCTATTATTTCAGTTTCCTCTTTTCTATCCTTTGCATTAATAAATACTGCCAAGTCTATATCTGACCTTATGTGAGGTATTCCATTTGCATAAGAACCATAAAGAAGGGCTATAAGTATTTTGCCTTCGTTTTTGAGTTTCGCAAGCACTTCCTTGAGGGGTGCTATATCCTTTTCTACTTGCATGGTCGTAGTGGTTCTCATAACTTCATTACCCTATCAATTATAGGTTTAAAGGATTTTGGCTCGTGGTTGATAAACTCATTAAACTGTGTCCCAAACTCAATATATGCATCAACATCAACCCTGCCGTCCTTTATAAATGGCATCTGCCATCGTGAACGGAGCATTTCAATATCCTTCTTGAGATTGTCAGACTTTGCAAGCTCAACAAGCTCTCTTTCTGCCTTTTCAGAAAGCCTCATTTCTTATCTCCTTCAAATATTGTTTTCCCTTTAAAACCCCTTCCTCAAAACTCAATACTGTAGTTATATCTTGCCTTTTACGATAGCTAATGCAATACCACTTAAATATTGCTTGATAATATCGCCTGAAACAGGGGTTATCCACTTGATTTCCTCATCAATAATCTCATAATTAGATTCTGCAAGAATCTTTGCCACAAAGAGAGGTGAAATGCCGGCGGCTTTACTATGGGCATCAAGCAGTGATTGTTTTATACTTAAACCGTTCTTTAAAAGAAAGTAAAGGTCTACCATATCTTTTGGTAAAGCCCTGTCCACAACAGCAGTCAGTTTATTGGCAAGGATATTCTCTTTTGAATCTATAATGCCGAGAAAGGGGTGGGAGATGAGGGTGCCGATATGAGAAGGGACATCATTTACCAACTCTATTTTCAGTTTTTCCTGTCCAACAAAGACCCGATAAAAATGTTCTCCTTTCAAATCAACTTCAACATCATGGAAGGTCTTCAGTAATTTTTCTACTATGAGCTCTGATATGCCCTGAAAGTCTGAATGATAATTTACAAAATAGTCTAAATCATCGGAATATCTGTGATTATAATATCCCCTTGATAAAGCAGTTCCACCTGTAAGATAAAAAGGAGAGTCTCTAAATGCCGGTATTGCCTTATCCTGCAAAGGATAAAGGATATTACTGTAATATTCTGCAAGCAAAATCCATCCCCTCTTTTATTTCCTTAAATCTTACATACCTTTTTGCTTCTCCCCATAGGTTACATAAGATTTTAGGGTCAATTAGCTTAACTATTTTAAACCAGTTCACACTCTCAAGCAGCCTTGCCACACAGAATGCCCTCTCAGGCCATTTACGAGTGCTTTTACCCTCTATGATGTCAAGGAATTCCTCTGGTGTAAGCTTTAAATCCCAGAGACACTGCTTGAGTATCCTTTTTTGTTCTTCTGTAAGCTCCCTTTGATCCATAGATTTGATTATACATTATTCTGGTGAGTGATCAAATATCAGCACATCTCTTGTTACAGGACTTCTATATATAAGTTTCTTTGCTTTGCCATGCAGGGCATGTGCAACCGCAAGATAGAGCCAGACAGGGGCAGAACCTGTGAGAATAATATTGTTGCCCTCTCCAGCAAGTTCTTTTGCTTTCTGGATATATGTGTCAAGCTCCGGGAGTTTAGCAGTATCAGTGTAAAAATTACTTAAATCAACATGTATTGCTTTAGTCATATTTAAGTCAATCCATTCACATAGTTTTTAATCCATATGCTAAAGTTTTTTATTTCATCAGGATGTATTACCTGTGATTTACATTGCTCAGCCCTTTTAATAACGCTCTCCTCTATGCCACCCTTATCGGAGATAATGGTTCTCGCCGTGCTTACAAGAAAACCCTTAACCCTTAATCCAAAGTCATGCTGTAAGGAACTTATCTTATAAAGTATATCAGCATCTTTATCATGCTCTTGCTTTAAGCTCTTGCATTCAACAATATACAGGGCATTATCCTTTGTAAACATCACATCGAATTCGTTATCCATCCCCTTTGAGCTTATAAGTTTGATTTCGGTAACGCAATCATCCACTGACAATTTACATATCTCATTAAAACAGAGACCAGATAGCCAGTCGCCTGTCATGAATCTTATTTCATGCTTTAAAAGTATTTTTTCTATTTTCTCATCAACAAAACCAAACATTCTTAAGAACTCCTTTTCCTCCTGCCTGTTAGGAATACAATCCATCTTAAGCTGAAAACATTTATCGTCTCTATAGCCCTTGAGGTGTTCATAGAATTTTATTAAGAGGCCTTCAATGTCTTTATAATTTTGAGCCATCCATTCACAAAGGTCTTTATTCTTTAGGGCATTTGACTTTAACTGTTCAATCTTATTGCTGTTTTTTACTTTAATGCCGTAAGCTGTAACATAAGCCTCAACAGAAAGTCTCAAGTTTAATGATACAGGAGACTTACAATCACCACCCTGCGGATAAACCACCAAAAACTCGTTTTTTGGTATAGGAGTATAAATCATCTGCTCGGCTGCATCTTTAAAAACATTATACGCACCAAGCACCATTATTTTCGTTCCACCGGTTAAATTTACAGTCAGCTTATCCTTTCCATATTTTTGGACTATTTCGTCTTTAAACTTTAATTCACAATCTTCAAGACAATCCTGATCAACCTTAATCCTGTCATGTAAATTTGAGCCCGAGTAGTCTAATCCATATAGTTTCAAAGTGTTTATAATTGCATCCGTCCTTTTTTCCTGTTCCATTCTCTCCGTAGTGCAAAACACAACCCTCTCAGGCTTAAAATGGTAAATTCCGAGTATATTCGGAATAGTCTGCTCTGATACAAGACATACATGAATACGGCTCATAGCTTCATTTCCCTGTCAATCATCGGCTTAAAGGGTTTCGGCTCGTGGTTAATGAACTCATTAAACTGGGTAACAAACTCAATATATGCATCTATGTCAACTCTGCCGTCCTTAACAAAGGGATTATGTCTATTAGCTGACAGATACCTCATGTCCTGTCTTAAAGATTTTGACTTAGCCAGCCGCAAAAGCTCTTTTTTTTCATCCTCTCTAATCATTACCGTATTTTTTCTTCAGGTCATTATATAGTTCAATAAGACCAAATAAAGTGAAGTATTCTTCTATTAAAGACCAGTTAAGCCTGTCTTTATTATAAGCTATCAATGACTCAATATCGGCTATATCTACAGCCTTTCTTGACTCATCATTTGCCACTGCCTGCACTTTAAAACCTATCAGGTCCTCTATCTTTAACACCTTAACAGAAACTGTATTGCCAAACATTTTTTTTTCTTCAGCACTCTCAAGCATACTCAAGGAAGGGGTTCTAAAGGCATGAAGAAAATCTACTTCACCAAAAACCCTTAAGGGTGATAAATACTGTGAGACATTCTCTGTTTTATGTCTGCATTCATATCCAAGACCTCTCATAATCGCATCAACCTTCTCCATATCTTCCCTATTCACAAGAAAATCTATATCCACCGTTGACCTCGGCACACCCCATGCACCGAGGGCAAACCCGCCCATCAAAGCATAGCGGATATTATGCCTATCAAAATCAGTCAAAAGTTTTTCAAGGACAAGTTTGAAGTGCATTTAATTCAAAATTTCCAGAACCACCCAGCCGAGGGGGGGAGGAGAAAAATTTTATTCATTGACAATTATTGTCTTTCCTATGTCCAGTAATATTCTTGAGATAATCATCAATCATTTACTCAATTTCCCCAAGTTTAGCCTTTTTCTCAACAAGGCGGCGATACATTTGATAAAGAGAAGCCCATTCAATGTAGTCCATATCATCTCCGAGCCTGCCATTGTTAAACTCATCAAAAAATATAGAAGACTCTTTTTTGTATTTTCGTTCAAATCGTTTTAATTCTTTGCCCAGTCTTTTTATATCTTCACCGTATTTCTGGATTTTATATTCCAACATCTTGGCAATCGTCTGAGAAATAACAACATCTTCTCCATACTTCTGAATAAACTTCTCTATATTTTTCACTTTAGCCAAAGTTTGCTGCATATATTTCACCTCCTTGGGGTTAGGTCTGCTCTATTCTAACAAAAACATTAGCCGTTCACTTCTTTTTTTTTAGCCCACCGCTTCCACCACCGCCCAGCCTGGGGGGAAAAATGATTATTCTAAATAAATCGGCACGGAGAAAGCATATCCATAATGAACAACCTCTGGTTTTGCAGGAGAAATTCCCTCAACCATACGCCCATAGAATGGCTTAATATTACCTTCAACATGGAAAGAAGAACCGGCAACGAGCATCATTAATGGTTTCTTAAACGGATTTCCACTAAAAGTGAATTTACCGCCGAGTTTCCCATATTTAACCAGTGTCTTGTAAAAGCCTTCTGCCGGGTCATTTCTTGCCGGGACAAAATTGGAAAGGGAAATAAACCCGTTTTCTCCCTTAAAATTATCAAACTTATCAAACGGCTCAAGTTCCCCGATTATTTCAAAACTTCCCTTTCCTATAGATTTTTTTCTGCCGTAACCCATCAAAGAAAGGTCTTTGAAAAGTAAAAAGACTTTTTCTTTCCATCCATCTTTTATCTTTAGATAAATTGAGAGTGTTTCTGTTTTGAGTCCGTTCGATTCAATCGCATATTCCTCTAATTCAAAGAGTGAGCCTTCATCTCCAGTTGTTCCGGAAATCCTATTTATTGAACTATGGAGGGTTGTAAAGGTTTTGAATGTTTTGGGATTTTCTTGAAATTGGCTATTTATTTTCCCATTACGGACAGATTCAAATTCTTCCGGTGTCAGCCATGCGATTTTTTTTAGTTTTTTGCCATTCTGATAATCCTCTAATGTCTCACCTTTTGGCATCATTAAAGATAGATGCGCAGGGGCGGGCAAAAGGTCTGCTGGAAATCCGTCTGATAACACAAAGGCAGGATTGCCATTTTTATAATCTTCAAGAAATTTTGCGCGGGCATCTTTTCCTTCCCGCCATGCCATTATCCAGCAGAGGTGTCCAAAAATTGTATCAGCTTGCCATGGGGTTAGAAAACTGCTTTGAGGTTTGATTTTTAGGCGATAGGTTTTCATTGTAAGCCTCTAACTCAATTCTTTAACCTCTAAATTATTTATCTTTATTTTACCGTATCCTCTGCTACCAGAACTGCCTAAATAATCTTTTTGGAGAAGGGTTAATCCTTTTTTTACAAAATCAACCATTTTATCCTTGTCATCTCCTTCAAATAATTTAAGAGTAATATTCATCTTAAACTCTGTGCCAGCAGGAACGCGCTCTTGTGTTCTCAATCCTTTATTAGCAGCGATACCAGTTTTTCTATCTATAATATTTTCACTTTTAATCTCGGCAAAATTAAGCCCTTTTTCCTCTTGGGTAGTTCTTAGCAAAGATTCAGATGCTTCGGTAATTGCACAGTCACGGACTAAAATACGGGTAATTTCCTTATTAATCATTGCATGAGAACCAAATACTTTACAGACAAGGCATGTTCCACACCCACAAGGTTTTCCACCATCAATATTGGCGACACTTGCGGCATCCAATTCTAATAACGAACGCATTTTACCTTTTATTGAAGACCCCGGAATGTAAGGTAACGAGGTTATGGGATGCCTTATAATTGTATTTTCTGAACCCCCTGGCTCGACAATACCTTCTTTGGTTCCTCCAATCCGCAGTCCACTTTCGCAATGAATTATTCCTGTAATTGCTATAAACTTACTTATTTTCATAATAATTGCCCTCCTTTATTTTTGTTATTTTGATACATCTTTAAAATATGACAAAACACTTAAAAAGTGCTCAATAAATCCCTTAAACTCTTTTGGCCCTTTAATTGCGAGTTCAGCATTCTTGTTTATAAACTTTCGAAACTCTTCCGATACAACTCCCCTACTCACTTGATAGGCAACATCCCTCTCAAATGTATATAGATTTGGTTTTATAAGATCAAAATTGTTATTAGAATTTTTATATCGGTTTTCAATAGCCTTCAATTTATTGTAAAACGCTCGTAATGACGTAGGTGTCATCCTTAAACCTGCTAATACCCCTGCCACCACTTTCGCATCACCTTTAAATATTCCTTCCCTCAAATACCCATTTTCGTCGAAGTAGCCTCTTGTCAAATAATCATCTGGTAGTTTTGCTTTTGGACTATCAGCACCAGCCAAACCTTCACGCACCTTTCTATTACACTCATGGCATATTTTATGGTGCGGCTCTTTTGGAACAAATTCGTTACCACACTTCTCACACTTCTTTTTCATCCCCTCACCTCCTGTTCCTTTTACGCCCGCCTTTTCAAAGGCTCTTTTTATGTCACTCATCTTTCCCTCCCCTATTTGCATTTAAAGCATAGTTTGCAATTATTCCGAGATTCTGCAGTAAAGGGCTTTTTGGCTCTTTCAGACTTTCTGCCCATAATCTGATTTTTATCTTTTCGGCGTCTTTATTCTCTAATGATGGTAGATTCCTCGCAATATCATAGGTCATAAGCGGCAGGAATCTCAGATACTCTGTTTTCTTGGTTTCATTGAACTGTTTATTCATCTGTGTATAGAAGAGCAGATTTCTTGCAAACCCGGAAGAAACTTTATTTTCCTTGAGCCAGCTTGTAAGTTTCTCAGATTCAGCAAGTATATTCTTTACTTCCTTCCATTCTACTGTCTGCCCGAATACTGTCAATCTGTTCTTGTTCTTATCTTCAAAATCTTTTGAAGCCTTAAGAGAATTTTGGGTCATCTCAACCGCCCTGAATACAGGATAATTGTGCTTAACAAAAGCTATTCCTGCTGAAAGGGTAATATTTTCATTATTGCAGGTAAAGCGATTGAATTCAGAATTTAGTTCGTTTGCAAAATTTATTATTGAGTCCCATGGGCCAATAACAAGAATATCATCACCGCCTGAATAGACTGTATAAATCTCTGGATAATTATCTTCCATGAGTTTCTGCATATATCCTGAAAAAAATACATCAAGCATACGGCTTAATGTGGCTATACGAGATACTGTGCCGTTTTCTTTTAAACCAAACGCAAATACAGCGCCTAAATTATCTACATCTGCCTTTAAATATCCAAGCATCTTCCTGCCAGTGCTTTCAAAGGCTATACACTCAAAAAACTTAGGCTGTCCAGCTTTTACATTGCCTCTTTCTGAACAATTGCCATTTTTGCAGTCATCGCAGTCATTATCTCCGATAAATGTTGAAACATAATTGGCTATAAAACGGTGTGCAGTAGGAAACTTGTGGTTTGGTTCAGACTCATCAATGTTTAACAAGAGATAGCTCTCCTGTTTTACATCATGCGTGTCTTTCAATAAATCAAAAGAATAACCAAGATAGTCTTTAAATTCACCTGCTTCGTTCTTGTAAAAGGCAACATATTTGACTTTTGGAAGTATTTTCCCAATTTCCTTGTCATAATAACATCTATTGCAGATAAATTTTTCTTCTTCTCTTTCTTCCCCCGGAAATTTTTTGCAAGCCTTGCAGAGTTTTTCCTCTTCCTCAAAATCAATATTAAGGACTGATATATCCTCTTTCCATAGGTTACTATCTGTTGCTATGCTTTGGAATGGTATTTTCTTTACTTGTTGTAGTGCATGATTTATTTTTCTCATTACATCGCTGTAATTTTCAAAACTATTACCTGACAGAGGTATTGTTGCAATATTTAGGTTAATTTCAGCATTAAGATTTTTATAAAACCATGAATCGGTTTCCCTCCTGATTAACATTATCCTGTCCGCTGCATCTTTGGTATTTGGTAAAAGTATATAGAATTTGCCGCCCGATACCATAAGCATATTTGCAAGAGGCAGATTAAAAGCATGTAAAATCCTATGACTTATAATTTCTGAAATCATATTAAGTTGAAATGACCGCGCCCTTAATCTCTTTGCCACACCTCCAGCCCCAATATGTGTAATATTGAATATGTAATTCTGAATGCCTGATAGGTCTCCGACTAAAAGTATAAACTTCTCAGTTTTGTCGTCTTTAATTTCACTTTCTTTAATATTCGCAGAATGATATTGATAAAGACATGCAGCAATAGCACAAGTTGTCTTCAGATGGTCATAAAGAGATACATCTGGAATATCTTCTTGCGTATTGCTTGGAATGCACCATGAGTATTGCATCAATATTGTTAAAATGTTTGAAAATATAGCATCAAAGTCTGCCTGCTTTACATCCTCTACAAATTGCTTAAACTCTTTTCCAAAACTCTGAAGATGTTTGTTCACTTCATTATCTTCATATTTATTAAATTTTTCAGGAAAGGCATTTTTTGGCATCAAGGGATTAAGCCTGTATCTGTATTGTTCAGGCAGTTCTTTATTAAGTTTAATGCGGCTGAATATTGATACCATTGGGGTTGCCTTAAAATCCTGATAGGTTTCTGCCTTTTCGCCTCTTTCAGATGATGAATAGTTATCTGCCCTGCTAACAAGGTAACTTAATGCCTTATATTCTTCAGGGGCATTTTTGCAAAGCAAATTTTCTTTAAAATACCTCGGATCTTCATGATGTCTCTGAACAAGTGTTTTGAATAAGTCAAAATCTACAAATTTAGAAAAGAATGACTTAAATGCACTGACAAAATCAGATGAGACCTGAGGAT
>Ga0155184_1095_pt1 | contig 11695 bp, 10 predicted proteins | sample RifCSPhighO2_02_FD_106152 | JGI IMG/M metagenome (GOLD analysis project Ga0155184, IMG submission 106152) | Nitrospinae bacterium RIFCSPHIGHO2_02_39_11
TGCCTGAACAGGAAATCTTAAAAAATTCCCCAACCCTATGGCATTCCCTGCGAGGACAAGGACAAGTCCAAGCTTTGTCCCCCACTCTTCTCTTTTATTATTTTCCATAGTAAAAAATTTTAGCCGCGAATGAACACGAATTAACACACAATTCGTGTTTATTCGTGTAAATTCTATTTCTCTATCGAACCACTGTCCCTATAACAACACTCAGTGTACTGATTGGCATTTGTTCTTCAATCCCCTCAGTAGACTTGGTTATCCCTTTAAGCGCCTTTTTTGCCTCAACATATAATGTCTCATCATTAACTATCTTGCCGAGAGTCCCCTCACCTTTCTCTATCTTCTGGGCAATCTTATTGAGACTCTCCACTGTTTCCCTTGCCTGATTATATAATGAATCATCTGCCATTAGTTTACCCAGCGTCCCCTTCCCCCCCCGCACATCCTCAGCTATCCTGTTCAGATTATCCAGAATATCCTTTGTATTTGTAAAGGTTGCCCTCATATCTGAGAGAGTTGCCTTTGTCTGGTCATATAATGCATCGTCTGTCATAAGCTTACCCATCGTCCCCTTACCAACCCGTATATCTTCAGCCATCTTGTTCAAATTAGCCAGAATATCCTTTGTATTCGTAAAGGTTGCCCTCATGTCTAAGAGAGTTGCCTTTGTCTGGTCATATAATGCCTCATCTGTCATAAGCTTGCCCAACGTCCCCTCCCCTCTCTCCATTTTTTTTGAAATGTCGCTCAGGCTTACAATCAACTCTCTGGTATCTTTTGAAAGGGTAGGCAGGTCATTGGTAAACTTTTCAACATTTGTTACTATTCTGCCGATCTTCTCATCATTCCCTTTAAAAATATTATTAAAACCTGTTGATGCCTCTTTTATATTATCCACAATACTCCTTATTGACTCCTTACCTTCCTTCCCACCGAGGGCCTCACTTAAAGGTTGTGTTATTGTTTTAATATCTGAGGCTATTGAGTTCAGTTGGACAATAACCTTATCAATATCTGGTGGAGGGGCACCCTGTTGTATCTCTTCACCTGGTTTAAGTTCAGTAATGCCAGGAGAACCAGGGTCTATCTCAAGAAATTTTTCACCAAGAAGGCTTTCCATTTTTATATATGCCTTTGCATCCCTCCATAATTTTATGTGATGAGGAAGATTTATTGTCAACCTTGCCTTTTTGTCTGTCAGGGATATGTCTGTAATTCTCCCTATCTCAACACCTGCTGTTTTGACAGATGTATTCTTTACCAACCCTTGTGCACTATCCATGATGGCATAGATATTATACCCCCTCTCCTTTCCTACCTGAATCTTTTCAATATTTACAGTCATATATGTGAGAAATATAATACCGAGAACCACAAATATACCCACCTTTACTTCTGTTTTTAATCCACCCATAAGCCCTCCTTAAAATATAGCAATGAGCAACGCACAATGAGTAATTAGTTTTTTCCTCATTGCTTTTCACTCATTACTCATTGCTCCCTTGTTATTGGACCTTCTGCCCTTCCCTGGATAAACTGCTGGACAATTTCATTCTTGGAATTTCTTATCCCCTCAGGTGTTCCCACCTCTATAATCTCACCTTTGTAAAGCATAGCAATCCTATCTGCTATTTTGTAAGCGCTTACCATATCGTGTGTAATGGCAATTGATGTAACTTTTATCTTCTCCCTAAGATGAATGATAAGTTCATTTATCACATCTGCCATTATAGGGTCAAGTCCCGTCGTAGGCTCATCATATAAAAGTATCTCAGGTTCCATGGCTATAGCCCTCGCAAGGCTAACCCTCTTTCTCATACCTCCTGAAAGTTCAGAGGGCATGAGATTTTCCACATTCCTCAGACCGACAAGTTTAAGTTTCTCAATTACAATATCTTTTATCTCGGTATCTTTTAATCTAGTATGCTGTCTAAGTCCAAAACTGACATTCTCCCAGACTCTCATTGAATCGAAAAGAGCGCCCCATTGAAAAAGCATGCCGAATTTCTTTCTAATCTCGTTTAAATCCCCCTCTTTAAGGGACGCAACTTCCTGTCCATCTATATATATCTCTCCCTTCTCAGGTTTTAATAAACCAATGACACACTTAATAAGGACACTCTTTCCTGTTCCGCTGCCTCCAATAACAACCATGCTCTCTCCTTTTTTTATTTCAAGGAATGCCCCTCTGAGGACATGATTATTGCCAAATGATTTATACACATCCTGAATGCTGATTTTTACATCGGAGTTTGTAAAGTTCATAACTTTCTAAAACATCAGTGCTGTGATGAAATAGTTTGCTATAAGTATCATAAGTGAAGATAGAACAACTGCCTTTGTAGTTGCTCTGCCAACACCTGATGCACCACCCTCTGTATTAAAGCCCTGATAGCAACTGACTATGGCAATTATCATCCCAAAGACCGTTGCCTTTAGTATGCCGCTGTAAATATCATTTAGCTTCAAAAAGTCCCATGTCCTTCTTTCGTATATAGTGGGGTTGCTGCCGAGGATATAAACACTGACCATATACCCCCCTATTATCCCAATTATATCTGCAAACACGGTGAGTATAGGCATTACGATAGTTGTAGCGAGGAATCTTGGAACAATGAGATATTTTATAGGGTTTGTAGCGAGTGTGTATAGGGCATCTATCTGCTCTGTAACCTGCATAGTGCCGAGTTCTGCCGCCATGGCAGAGCCAACCCTCCCTGAAACCATCAGCCCTGAAAGGACTGGACCGAGCTCCCTTGTTATGGAAAGGGCAACAACAGTCCCTACAAAGGTCTCCGCACCAAACCTCTTAAACCCTGTATAACTCTGTAGTGCCAAGACCATCCCTGTAAATGCACCGGTTATCAGTATTACAGGAATTGAATTGATACCCACCTCCTCTATCTGGGCAAGAATATTTCTCAAATTCAGAGGAGGACGAAATATCCAGAGGAGGGTCTTTAAAAATAGAATGGCAACTCTCCCACTTTCTTCCACAAGCTTGAGAAATTTAGTCCCTATGATTTCTAATAGACGCAACATAAATTAGGTGTTCGCTTCGCTCACACTAACTTTGATTATAGAGATTGAGTTTAGATTGCAGAGATTTTAATCTCCGGAATCTTTTTATAATCTGTGTAATCAGATATAGGATTGAATTTCCTATACTTTAAATTTATCAGGCACTCCACATTATACCCTCAAATTTTTCATCAGGAACTTTGAATGTTATATATTTGTGTCTTGGATAACGGTCAAGTTCAAGGTCCTTTTTCCTGAATTCAATCACAAAATTCACAATATCACCTGTCTCAAGCCTTAAGAATTTAAAAGGTATGGCTATCTCTACAATATTTTTTATTGCTATTGTATCCGGTGTCTCAATCAGAGAAAAGGTGGTTTCATCTTTTTTTATGTATATCTCATATTTTTTTTCTTCTTTAAATTGCAGGGGAAAGACAACCTTAAATTCATGTTTATTAAATATGTGAATATTAACCTCAATATCTTTTACTGCCTCCTCCACAATATCATCTTTTAAATCTAATCTGATAAACAGGGTGCTAAGGTCAAATCCATAATAGATGGCAGAGGCAATCCCGTCACCATGATACATAGAAACACCCGATACCTTTCCTCTGTAAGAACCTGCACCAAGCCATTCAAAATAGTTTGTAACCATACCATCAATAGAAGGAGAGATAAACTTTACGGGTTCATCAGATGGCAATTCTTCTTCTATTTTGATTATAGGAAGTTTAAGATAATCAGGAGGCTCTGCACCCAGCACCCTGTAAACCTTTTCTAAGTGTGCCCTGAAGAGTCTATCAAACTCTGCATCATTATCACTGGAAAAATCGTCTCCATACCACCAGAACCAATCACTCCCCTCCGCTGCATATATCCCTTCCCATGCAGTGTTCACCTTTTCCTTGTTTATTTTATTATCTCTCACCCTTTCTGTAAGGAACCTCCTTGTCTTCCTGAGATAATCCCATCCTCTGTTATCCTCATCTGCACCTATCCATATCTTGAAGTTGTGATTTATCCATGAGCCTGTATAAAGATTTTCTATAACCCTGACAGGTTTATGCTCATTTATATATTCTCCAATTTTCACAGTTTTAAAATCTTTATTTTCGGAGAGTTCCTTATAAATAAAGGAGAGAAATCCCCTCCCACCGTCAGGATAATGCTCCCATGCATTCTCCCCATCCAGTATGATACTAACTATGTGGTCACCATTTGAACCGGCAAGATAGTTATGAATAGATTTCAAATGTCCCATAAAATTATTCCCGGACAATTCAGGTGGATTCTTGGAATATGTAAAACCTATCAGGTCTGAAAGCCCCTTATCCCTGAAAACCATATTTATTTCAGCTTCCCCAAAACGGCAGAGATACGGCTGATATAGTATATCACCCTTTCTTTCACCCTGAATAGAGTTGAACAGTATTGCCTCATCTGTGGCAATCCATTTGATACCTGACTTTTGAAAGCAAGGAATAAGTTCAGGAGCTACAGAGCCTTCTGATGGCCACATCCCCAGGGGAGTCCTTCCAAAGGACTCTTCATACAGCAAAATCCCTCTCCTCATCTGCTCCTCCGCATCTTCAGGGAAGTAAAACCTGTCAGGGAGTTTTACCGACGGCATACACCGCCTCGCAAGTTCTGTATCATAGAGGAGAGGCAGTATAGGATGATAAAATGGGCTGGTAGTCAGTTCTACCTGTCCATTATCCTGAAATCTCTTATAGAGAGGAATCAGTTCTCTTAATATCATTATCTGGCTTTCAAGGACATATTTCTTCTCATCCTCAGTAAAATTTCTTCCTTTCTTAATTAATTCTTTAAGCCCTCTATTTTTTTCGAGAGCCTTATAGCCAAACCATGCAAGATTAAACCAGACCTGGAGGTCAAGATATTCCTGCATAGAAAAGGTCTTTACAATATGATTAATCTCTTCCTCGGTTAACCGTCGCATCCCTCTTTTTCTAAGGATATCCCAGTATCTGCCGTGAGGCTGTATCATTGTCTCCCAGTTGCACATAAAAAAATTATCAAGGAGAAACTTTTTTTCGTTGAAGCTAAGGTCAGCAGGAGGCTTTATACTGTGGTTCCAGAATACATCCTTTGCTATGCCGTTTGTATAATCATTTATTTGGGTAATAAGAGAAGGGACAATATTGAAGGTCTGTCGGATATCCGGAAATTCCTCCAGGAGTGAAATCATATCATAGTAACCTTTTATACCGTGGAGGCGAACCCATGGCATTGAATAGACACCCGTAATGGGGTCTCTATACATAGGCTGATGCATATGCCAGAGAAAGGCAATATGTAAAGGCTTCATAATTCTCTTAAATAAGCAATGAGCAATGAGTTAAAAGCAATGAGTATGAAATACTTTGCACTCATTGCTCATCGCTCATTGCTCATCTCAATACTGTCTCCTTCGGAACCACAACTATCCCTGATTCTGTAACATAAAATCTCTTTTTATCTTCCTTAGGGTCGTAGCCTATCTCCATCCCTGCCGGTATGGTCACATACTTATCAATAATAGCTCTCTTTATCTTTGCGTATCTCCCCACATTCACGCCCTCCATAAGAATTGACTCGGTAACATAGCTGTAGCTGTTTATCTTTACCTGCGGAGAAAGAATAGAGCGGTTTATCTGACCGCCGCTTATTATACAACCTTCTGAGACAATTGAATCCGTTGCTACACCCACCCTCTCCCTTTCCTTATCCGCAAATACAAATTTTGCAGGTGGACAGGGATGATAGTATGTTCTTATAGGCCATTCTTCATTATACAAATTGAATACAGGTGACACTGCCACCAGATCCATACTTGCCTGCCAGTAGGCATCCAGGCTCCCCACATCCATCCAGTATCCCTTTTCTGCAGGAGTTATCCCGGGCACTGTATTTTTTGCAAAATCGTAAGCAAAGACCTTCCTCTTCTTACTAATAGCCGGAATTATATCCCTCCCAAAATCATGCGTAGAATTTGTCCTTTTCGCATCAGCCAAAACTTCTTCAATCAATGTATTGGTATTAAAAATATAATTTCCCATTGATACCAATGCCATTTTATGTCTCCCCGGTATTGATTTTGGTTTTTTGGGTTTCTCTTCAAATCCCTTAATCCGCAATTCTTTATCAATCTCAATAATTCCGTATGAGCTTGCCTCTTTTACAAGTCTTGGTATGGCGGATACACTAAGTTCTGCCTTCTTTTTTATGTGATAATTTAACATCTGACGAACATCCATTTTATAAATGTGGTCGCCACCAAATATACAGACATAGTCTGGCTTTTCATCGCTTATTATATTGAGATTCTGGTATATAGCATCTGCCGTCCCTCTATACCAATCTCTTCCTGTTCTCATCTGGGCGGGGACTGCATCAATGTATTGACCAAGTTTTGGAGACAGCCTCCATGCGAGTGAAAGATGACGGTTTAATGATTCTGATTTGAATTGTGTGAGAACCTTTATCTGAAAAAAACCTGAGTTTATAAAATTGCTCAGGACAAAATCTATAATCCTGTAGCGTCCACCAAATGGGACTGCTGGCTTTGCCCTCTCCTTTGTCAGTGAATAGAGCCTTTTCCCTTCTCCACCTGCCAAAATCATGACTAATACTTTTTGCATAATAAAGGAAAGAGAATAGAAGATAGAGGATAGAAAATAGAGGATAGAAGATAGAGAATAGAAGACAGAAAACAGAGCATCGTCCAACTTCTATCTTCTATCTTCTGACTTCTAACTTCTGTTTCTTTATTCCTTCGGCATTGTAAACCCGATATACCTTGTACTCTTACCATCCCTGACTAAAAGGGTAACTGAATCACCACCCTTTATATTTGCCACTACCTTTTTATAGTCCTCAATATCCCTTATCTCTTTCCTATTTATTTCTATTATTATATGACCCCTCTTCACACCTGCTGCAAATGCAGGACCTGAAGGATTTACATCCATAATTATCACACCATCGGTGGAATCAAGACCAAATTGGTCGGCAATCTCACGAGTTACATTCTGGATGGAGAGACCGAGGTCCTCTTCAGCCTTTGTCTCTACAACTTCCTTCTCCTCTTTTAGTACCCCGATAGTTACATTAAATTTCTTCTTTGCTCCATCCCTTATAAGAATCAACTCTGCCTTTGTATCCGGCTTCACTGCAGCAACCAATTTGGGAAGGTCTTCCACTCCCTTTATTTTTTTCCCATCAAATTCTATAACCACATCTCCCCTTTTAATCCCTGACTTATCAGCAGGGCTCCCCTTCACCACATCACCGACAAGCGCCCCCTCACTCTCAGGTAGATTAAAAGATTTTGCTATTTCTGGTGTGACCTTCTGAATCATTACACCAAGCCATCCCCTCGTAACAACCCCTTTCTCTTTTAACTCCTTTATAACCATCTTTACCACATTGATTGGTATAGCAAATCCAATACCAATATTTCCCGCTACCCCACCTGCGGTAAATATAGCCGAATTTATACCAACTACCTCGCCTTTTGTGTTTATCAATGGACCGCCGCTGTTACCTGGATTTATTGACGCATCTGTCTGGATAAAATCATCATATGGTCCAGCTCCAATAACCCTCCCTTTTGCACTTACTATACCTGCTGTTACACTCTGTCCAAAACCAAATGGATTTCCAATTGCAATTACCCACTCTCCAACCTCAAGCTTATCAGAATCCCCCAATCGTATGATAGGCAGGTCATCTTTTGCATCTATCTTTATAAGGGCAATATCTGTCTTCTTGTCAACCCCTATAACCTTTGCATCATATTCTTTTCCATTCCCGAGGGTAACCTTTATTTTATCCGCCCTTTCAATCACATGACTATTTGTAAGGATATAACCATCCTTATCTATAATAAAACCCGAACCAAGGCTCTGTCTTGGTAGCTCCTGTGGTGGAATTTCACCAAAAAATCTTTCAAAGAAATCCTTGAACGGGTCGTTTTCCCCAAAAGGGGATGGGGTAGGCCCTCTATATCCCCGCCTACTCTGTTGTTTTACAGCCTGAGTTGTATAAATATTCACAACTGCAGGCTTTTCTTCCCTAACAATATCTGCAAATGTACTACCTGTAGGCATTGGAGAAATACCGCCACTTACTGCAGTTGCCTTTAATGTCTCCCCAACTAATCCTTCTGATGGATAAGGTAGTTTTCCATCAATAAAAACTGAGATATATCTCGTAAGGAGTATACTAATTGTCAAAATGAATATACCCAATGCCACTTTTGATACGGTCTTAAATATCTTATTCTTCATATCTTCCTCCATTAGTGGTTTAAAGTTTGTTAATTTTAATTAGTTAATTTATATGGAGCAAAAGAAATATTAAAAAGTCGTTCAAAAAAGTCATTTTTCAGTATCAACGAGTTAAGTATATCACATTGCCTTAAGATTGCAAAAATATTTTCTGTGTAATATTGTGTAATATTCTGTATAAGATTAAACCTTCAAGACTATATTTTCTAACTGGGATAACAAGACTCCTTACCTTGACATTACTACAAGCTGATATTATATTAGGGGTGGAAATATAAAACACAAACTCAATCAGGAGGATAAAAATGGGTAAAATAATAGGGATAGACCTTGGTACAACCAATTCCGTCGTTGCAATAATGGAAGGAAATGAACCAAAGGTAATTATCAATGAAGAGGGCAGCAGACTTACTCCCTCTGTAGTGGGTTTTACAAAGGAGGGGGATATAGTGGTTGGCCAGGTTGCAAAAAGGCAGGCAATAACAAACCCTGAAAATACAATCTACTCAATAAAGAGATTCATGGGGAGAAGGTATGACGAGGTTACAGAGGAGACAAAAAGGGTTCCTTATAAGATAGTAAGCGGCCCAAATGGAGATGCCAGGGTTCTTGTAAGAGGAAAGGAATATACACCACAGGAAATATCTGCAAAGATACTCCAGAAATTAAAGGTTTCTGCAGAGGCATATCTTGGGGAGAAGATTACAGAAGCTGTAATTACTGTCCCTGCATATTTTAATGATGCACAGAGGCATGCAACAAAGGAGGCAGGAAAGATTGCAGGACTTGATGTTAAGAGGATAATAAATGAGCCTACTGCATCTGCACTCGCATACGGACTTGATAAGAAGAAGGATGAGGTGATTGCTGTCTATGATTTTGGTGGTGGGACATTTGATATATCAGTCCTTGAGGTTGGCGATAATGTTGTAGAAGTGAAGGCTACAAACGGTGATACACACCTCGGGGGGGATGATTTTGATAAAAGGATAATGGATTGGATGATAGCGGAGTTTAAAAAGGACCAGGGAATTGATTTAAGCAAAGATGCGATGGCACTTCAGAGATTGAAGGAAGCAGCAGAAAAGGCAAAGATAGAACTTTCATCCACCATGGAGATAGAGATAAATCTGCCATTTGTAACTGCCGATGCATCAGGACCCAAACATTTAGGCATGAAATTAACAAGGGCGAGGTTAGAGCAGATGATAGATGACCTGATAGACAGGAGCGTCGGACCATGCAGGAGGGCATTTGAGGATGCAGGACTCGACCCGAAAAAGATTCATGAAGCTGTTCTTGTTGGTGGCTCCACAAGGGTTCCAAAGATTCAGGAGCTTGTCAAACAGTTCTTTGGAAAGGAGCCTCATAAGGGGGTAAATCCTGATGAGGTGGTTGCCCTTGGTGCTGCGGTTCAGGCAGGTGTCCTTGCAGGAGAAGTAAAAGATATTCTGCTGCTTGATGTGACGCCTCTTTCTCTTGGGATAGAAACACTCGGTGGTGTTATGACCCGTCTTATTGAGAGGAACACTACAATACCAACAAGGAAGGGTGAGATATTTTCTACTGCGGCAGACAGCCAGACAAGTGTGGAGATTCATGTCCTTCAGGGGGAGAGAGGGGTGGCACGGGATAACAGGACACTTGGGAGGTTTCACCTTATCGGAATTCCTCCTGCTTCACGGGGGATACCGCAGATAGAAGTTACATTTGATATAGATGCAAATGGAATTGTCAATGTATCTGCAAAAGACCTTGGTACAGGCAAAGAACAGAAAATTACTATCAGTGCTTCAAGCACACTTACAGAAGATGAGGTAAAGAAGATGGTAAAAGAAGCAGAATCCCATGCAGAAGAGGATAAAAAGAAAAAACAGGAGGTGGAGGCAAGAAATCAGCTCGATTCTCTAATATATACCACTGAAAAGACACTTAATGAAAACAAGGATAAACTTTCAGAATCTGACAGAAAGACTGTTGAAGATGCACTATCTGATGCCAAGAATGTCCTTGATAGCGGCGATGTAGATAAGCTCAGGAATGCCATTGACAAACTTACAAAGACATCCCATAAGATTGCTGAGGCAATGTATAAACAGGCAGCAGGGCAAAGGGGAGATACTGGAGGCAGGACAGCAGAGAAAACTAAAGGGGAAGAAAATGTAGTTGATACAGAGTTTGAAGATGTAAAGAAATAAACCAGTAATGAGCAATGAGTTTTTTTACTCATTGTTTGGCACTCATTGCTTGGCACTCATTGCTTAAAAAATGGAGGTGTTTTTTTATGGCACTGGTAAGATGGGAACCATTTAAAGATTTGCTTTCAATTCATGAAAGGATGAACAGGCTTTTTGAGGACACCCTTTTCCGTCCAAGAGGTATGGAGGAGGAACTGGCAAAGGGGACATGGGCACCTGCAGTGGATATCTACGAGACCCAGAACGATATAGTTTTAAAGGCAGAACTGCCAGGACTCACCCAGAAGGATATAAATGTGGAGGTTAGAGACAATACCCTTATCCTTAAAGGGGAGAAAAAATTTGAAAAAGAGGTAAAAGAGGAAAACTATCACAGAATAGAACGTTCTTATGGGTCATTCCAGAGGATGTTTACTCTCCCGGATACAATCCAGCAGGACAAGGTAAAGGCTAAATTTAAGGAAGGTGTCCTGGAGATTGTTATGCCCAAGGAAGAGAAGGCAAAACCAAAATTGGTTAAGGTAGATGTTGAATAGCATTTTTAAGAACCGATAGAATATGAAAGAAGAGATAACTCTTAAAGAAAAACATAAAGAGCCAGAGGCCCCTGCCTTTACTGTGAAGGATAAGAGATTCTGGATTGGTGGGGAAAAAGAGGAGACACCAACAAAAGATAAACTACCAACATATGTAGAGCAGTTGAAGAAGCAGGCTGAGGAGAGTGAAAACAAGTTAAAGGAGTATTACAATATAAGTGATTCTAAGAAATATTAACATTAACTTTTTATCCAAAAATCTTTTTACATCAAGGAGGCAAGGGAAAATGTCCGAAAAGGTTTTACATGTTACTGACAAATCATTTGACTTGGAGGTTTTAAAATCAGATACGCCGGTTCTTGTGGATTTTTGGGCTACTTGGTGCGCCCCGTGCAGGGCAATTGCCCCGATTGTCGATGAGATGGCAGAGACATACAGCGGAAAGTTGAAGGTAGCAAAGATGAATGTGGATGAAAATCCGGCGACACCGGGAAGATACGGCGTTCGCGGCATTCCAACATTGATACTCTTTAAGAAAGGTGAAGTGGTTGACCAGGTAGTGGGGGCAGTACCTAAGAGTCAGGTGCAGGGGCTAATAGCAAAGGCGGTTGGTTAATATAGGTTAAGGCTGAGGTTGAG
>Ga0155184_1010_pt1 | contig 10826 bp, 8 predicted proteins | sample RifCSPhighO2_02_FD_106152 | JGI IMG/M metagenome (GOLD analysis project Ga0155184, IMG submission 106152) | Nitrospinae bacterium RIFCSPHIGHO2_02_39_11
CGAGTAACACACAAAGGGTATCCAGGATTTCAGACTCACTTGTCAGGTATTTATCTTCCATCGGAAGCTGCATGGTATAACCCAGCGCAGCAGTTCCTCTCGGGATTATAGATACCTTATGTACGGGGTCAGTGTTGGGAAGCAATGCAGCTACAAGAGTATGACCTGATTCATGGAATGCAACGGTCTTTTTTTCAACATCGCTCATAATCCTGCTCTTTCGTTCAGGACCGGCTATCACCCTGTCGATGGAGGATTCTAATTCCTCCATACCTACAAAGTTCTTATCGTGCCTTGCCGCAAGGAGTGCAGCCTCATTGACCACATTGGCGAGGTCTGCACCTGCAAAACCCGGTGTTCTTGCCGCCAGAATTTTTAAATCTATCCCATCCGACAACTTAACCCCTTTTGTATGAACCTTCAGTATTTCCTCCCTCCCTTTTATGTCAGGCCTGTCAACGAGTATCTGTCTGTCAAATCTCCCCGGTCTCAAAAGTGCTAAATCAAGTATCTCAGGTCTGTTTGTTGCAGCCATTATGATTACACCTTTCTGAGTATCAAAGCCATCCATCTCTGCCAGGAGTTGATTCAGTGTATTCTCTCTCTCCTCATGACCACCACCAATCGGTGCTGCCATCCTTGCCTTTCCGAGGGCATCCAGTTCGTCTATGAATATGATGCATGGTGCCTTCTCCTGTGCCTGCGCAAACAGGTCTCTTACCCTTGATGCCCCCACACCGACAAACATCTCCACAAAGGCAGAACCGCTCAACGCAAAGAACGGTGCCTTTGCCTCACCAGCCACTGCCTTTGCGAGAAGGGTCTTTCCTGTCCCCGGCGGTCCAACCAATAATATCCCTTTTGGAATCTTCCCTCCTATTTCTAAATATTTCTGCGGGGTCTTCAGAAAATCTATAACTTCTTTAAGTTCCTCCTTTGCCTCATCACATCCAGCCACATCATTAAATGTAACCCCTGTATCCTTATCTATGTATATCTTTGCCCTGCTCTTTCCAATAGCCATTATCCCCGATTCGGGGCTCATCCTCCTTAATACAATCATCCATATAATGATAATAACCCCCATTGGGAGGACCCAGGCAAGGAAGAAATCTTTAAGCCATGACTCATTAAACCTTCCTGTGAACTTCACATTGTATTTCTCAAGTTCCTCTACTAATTTAGGGTCATCTACCCTTACAGTAGTAATATCTTTCCTGAGCTTTTCCTTCCCCTCCTCCTTCTTTAAAAGTGCCTTTATAGTTTTGTCTCCCAGAACTACTTCTTCAATCTTATTTTCCCTCAGCATGTTTTTAAATTCACTGTAAGGGACTTGTGTAGGTGAGGTTGGTGCAAAGAAAAAGACATTTACAGCCCACATGATAAAAAAGGCTGCAACCAGATACCATATAGAAAAATGGATTTTATCTTTCATGCTGAAAATATTAACATCTCCATAAATGAAATTTCAACTTAAAAGAAGACAGACAAAAGAAATCAGACTCTTTCATAAAATCAGAGTTGAAGGGATTTAATATACAGTTTAATCCGAAAAAGAAAACTCCTTTATAAGTAATGCAGGGAGGATATTCACTCCAACAATGCTGTATGGTGTTGGGAATGCCTGCCTTTCTTTTGAGATTACCTCTATCTTTGAAAAGGCGTCTAATATTGATGCTGTAAATCTCATATCTTCAACCGGATATCTTATTTCCCCATCTTCAATATAAAATGTCCCGTCCCTTGTCATGCCTGTCATTGATGCCGTCTTTGTGTCTAATAGTCCGTTTACATAGTGAAATCTTGTTACGAGTATACCTCTATCAACCATTGAAATCATCTCATCAAGGGTGCAATCACCTTCTCTTATGAAGACATTTGTCGGGAATGGTCCTTCAGTATCATCAGGCATAAGTGCATGACCTGTTGTTTTTTTTCTACATTTCTTTGCAAGGAGCGTATCATAGGCAGGAGAGATTGCCACACCGTTTTTTATAATATCAAGCCTCTTCTTTTTTACTCCTTCAAAATCAAAAGGGACAGGGAAACCTCTCGTATCACCCCCGTCATCGTATATTGTAAGTTTCTTACTCATGATTTTTTTACCGATATTGCCTGTCATAAAACTTGTGCCGTCAATAAACACACTGGCACCAAAAGTAATATATATAAGCCATTCAAGGATTTCATTTACTGCAGGTGGTTCAAGGATAACTTTATATCTTCCGGGCTTTAATTTATCCCTTTTCTTTGCAATACACTTTTTCATTGCGGTAGAAAGGAGTTTATCTGTATCTATATTTTTTACATCCCGCTCAAATTGATTTGCAAAGCCCAATGAGGGAGGAGAAGAGGTTATCAGACTCAGATGTGCTGATGTGAACGGCTGATAGGCCGTAAGATTATTTGAATTTGCAATGCCTATCTCTGTTTCAGAGGTTGAAAATGCACCGCCTACTCTAATTTCGGATTTTGGATTTTGGATTGCGGATTTTGACTTTTTGAAGACATTACCAAGGATTTTTACTTTATCAGATATTGTAAGGGTTGCAGTTTTGGGATAGTGTGTTTTTATATTTGGATATTCTGAAGGCTTTGGCAGGGAATCAAAGAATTTTAATGGTTTTGACTGTCTCGCAATTTCAATTGCCTTTTTCATACATCGCCGCAAATCCTCTATATGTAATGAATTTGCAGAGGTAACGCCAATCCTCTTGTCTAATAAAACCCTAAAATATACTGTCCCGTTAGATTCCTTTATATTTTGTGTGATTACAGAATTTGCAAACCTTGTGGTAGAGTTATGACTGCCGACATAGAGTGCCTCAGCCTGTCCGGTGCCGCTTTCCTCTGCCTCTCTTACCAATTTTCTTAATAATTCTATTACCCTATCTCTGCCTAACATTTAACTGTCCCAACCTTTACTTTATTAAACCTTGCGGGTGCTGCCCCGTGTCCTACTGCTATGTTTTGAATAGGGTCACCCTTTCCACAGTTGCTTAACCCATAAATCTTCCATTCCTCCCTGCCACATACTGCATTGCATGACTTCCAGAACTCAGGTGTTATGCCGGAATATACAGGATTCTTAAGAGGTCTTGTTATCCTGCCCCTTTTAATCTCCCATCCTATCTCCACCCCGAACTGAAAATTAAGCCTTAATGTGTCTATGCTCCAGCTTTTATTTGTCTGGAGAAGAATGCCGTCTCCTGCATCGGCTATTAAATCACCCAGATTCCCCTCTCCTGATTCAAGATTTATATTGCTCATTCTTATAAGCGGTATATGACTCCAGCCGCTTGCCCTTACACTGCCGTTAGATTCCATTCCTGATAACTTTGCTGTCTCTCTTGACGAAAGAAAATTTACAAACCTTCCGTTCTTTACAATATCAATCCTCTTTGCCTCAGTCCCTTCATCGTCATAGATATAACTCCCCGCACCCCCTTCAATTGCAGGGTCGGCAGTTATATTGACAACATCGGAGCATATTTTAGTTCCGATACTATCAGCCGTCAGAAATGTGCCACCTGCAAGGCTTACCTCCATCCCCATTGTTCTGTCAAGTTCAACTGCATGCCCTATGGATTCATGTATCTGTAGTGCTACCTGAGAGCCGCCGAGGATAATAGTCTTTACACCTGATGGACAATAATCTGCCTTTAAAAGCATAAGTGCCTCTTCAATTATTCGTGGAGTGTTTTCTGGTATATCCATCTCAATAATCCGCTCATATCCACCCTGCCTGAAAATGCCGTTGTGGGAATCAGGAAATGACCTCACCTGAACATCCCTGCCATCAATCGCTATAACTTTTATCCCTGCACCGCTTAAAAATATCTCCTGCTTAATAAAACTCCCCTCTGTATTAAGAAAGGTCTTGTGGGTCTTCTTAAAGTCCATGAAACCCTCTATAGTATGGATTTTTTTATACTGTCTATAATTTTTATGCAGTGATGTCGCCTTTAAAATCGGATAGAGCCGTTCTTCAATCGGTATGATAAAAGGGTCAATGTGGCAGGGAGATTTATGCTTAAATTTAACAGGGGGATTTTTATGTATTGCCCCTTGCCCCTTGCCCCTTGCCCCATACCCCATTTGAGATATTGCCTTTGCCTGAGAAACTGCATCATCTGCTACCCTTTTTGCCTCTGTCTCTGTCAAAAGGGAGCTCGCAGCAAAGCCCCACGCACCTTTATGTAAAACCCTTATGCCAAAGCCTGTATCAAGCTTATCCCACAGCCTGTCTATCTCGCCATCCCTCACCATCACACCCTCTGAAACACACTCCTCAAGACGGATGTCTGCATAGCTGACACCCTGCCTTTTCAGATAAGTGATGGTATGTTCAAGGACATTTATAAAACTGTGTTTGGTTAATGGAGTATATGTCATTCTTGAAAACTGAACAAAGTTAATTAACCACGAATAAATATAGATTTTAAAATAAGAAAAATATTTTAGTCAGTGAAAATCTGTGGCTAAAGATTTTATTTATCAGTTGCCATTCTCTTGTGCCCTCAGTACTGCAACTATCCCTCCTCGCTGGGCGACATTTACAATCTCTTTCTTTGATGCCCTTCCGAGGATGCCAAGCCCTTCAGATGTCCCTGCAAGTCCATAAACCGTATGAAATTCCTCAAAAACCATGTCGCCCTTTTCATCAAATGATGGGAAAATCTTTGTAGATACTCTCTTGTATTCTTGTACAATCCATTTCCCATGCTCTCTGCATCCCCTGTCAATCATCTCATCCCAGTGGGACCGGGTTGTATCCCTCCCGATAGCTATGCCATATCCACCGTAACCACGGTTTGGCTTTAACACAAGGCTGTCCTTATTTTTGCTGGCGTAATTTAAAAGTTCAATATTTTCGTTGGAAGGCGACTCCGTCCTTATATCCCTTATAACCTTTGTCCATGGAATATATTTTAAAGCATCAGAAGTCCTCAGCAATTTTAAAAATGTAGAGTATCTTTTGTCCCTCAGCACCTCCCAGCATGCCTTATGGTCAAACTCACCTGCGATTCCTGATATAACCTGATTTTTCTTAAAGGCGGTTTTCATCGCACTTATATACTCACCTTTACCCATTTTGAAGAGGTCAAGGAGTTCAAAATCCCGGTATATTATGTCTATCCCATGGTTTTTATAATATACCTCATCATCTTTTAAATGCAGTTCCCTTGGGTCAATCATGTATATCCTGATGTCAGCCCTTTTGCCTATTTTCTTATTATAAAACTCTGCAAGTGATGGAAATTCTGTTATGCCTGATGTGAGGGTCTTATCCTCTACAAAGGCGATGTTGAGCCTTTTCCTGCCAATAGCCTTAGCATGATGTATTATTTCATGATAAAGGAGGTCGTGTATATCATTATTCTTTTTCAGAGAGATATTTTTATTCACTCTTTTCAGTCTCGGCAGGACAATATTTGTAATCAATTCTTCCGCAACAGGCACATAGTGATTACCACCGACAGCAACTGAATTGTTTTCAAAAAATGTAATAGTGTCCTTCCAATACGGATGATATATGTCAAAGTGAAAATCAAGCCTGTTCCATATACCCGGACTATTTTTGTGCTTACCTGTCCATACATCTTTTATCCAGCGTTCCTCTTCCTCTGTCATGGGGATGACTTTTCTTATCTCCGGAAATTTCAGATAGAGGTCTGTAAGTTTTGATAATGCACTATTGATAATGAGGCAGATTTTATGGAGGTATCTGACCTGTTCAGGGCTTGCAACAAGCGGAAGGGGGAGGAGGTTTATTACATCGTATCTACCTTCCCTTTCATAGGTAAAATTTCTTTCCTTTGCGGCATGGTAAATCTCTTTAAAAATATCCCTTATCTCCTTTTCAGGGATACTTAAAAAGGCATGCCTCAAATCACAATCCCAATGCCTGATATTAGATTTATAAGATTTATCTTCTGACATTTTCCCTTAGTATAAATCTAAAACAGTGTATCATCAAGTTTATGGTATAATTTTCAGTGGTAAAATGGATATAAGGAGAGGATTAAGATGTGGTAAGCTTAATTTATTTGCCCGAAATAGCCGATAAAGTCTTTACATAGGAAGCAATAGCCTTTACCATATCATTGGTAAATGCCCTTCCAAAGATTGGCATTTCCCTGCCTTCTTTTTTCGCCAATCCTTTAACATGAGCCAAAATGTCCTCCTCGGTAAGTTTAGACATTAAAACGGGGTCATTCAGGGCGGCAGGTTTACCCACTAATCCCCTTGCAGCCCATCCCTTTCCATCTCCTGAAATGCCATGGCAGGGTGAACAATAGTGGAGATAATATATCTTTCCCCTTTCCATTGGTTCTTTAAATCTCTTTGCCCTTTCCTGAGGAGAGGGAACCTTTAGAGGTCCCCTGTCAACTGCTATTGTCCTGAGATAATAAACGATATCCCAACCTGTGGATTCTGGTATTTCGTCACCCTGACCAGGCATCTGGAGATAGGGAAATACATCTTCTCCATAGCGAATTATCTTTACTATCTCATCATCTGATATCAGGGACATATAGGCTTTATCCGTCAGGTCACGGGGTGAAATCCCACTGATCACAGCACCCGGGCCATCCCCTGATCCTGTCTCGTCATGACAAACACTGCAATATTTTTCGTATGCCTCTTTGCCTCTCTTTATCCTCTCATCATCTTGTGCCATGGCATACCGGTTTGCGAAGATTGAGAGAATCGCAATAATACAGAGAGTTATATAAATTATCCTTAAAGGAAAGATTGTATATAAAAATTCACTTCGACGCATCAGGGTTGTCTCCATTACGAGTGCCGTTACAACTTGACATGGCCGACATAGTCTTTCAATAACAAATTACGAATTATGAATTAGAAATTTAGGAATTATTCCTTAATAGGAGAAATTAGTTGTAACGGTACGAGCAAAATATACAATTAAATCGTCAAAATGTCAAATCCGGTCCTAAGGTTTTCTAAAGATTCCTTCAATTTGATACAATATTAGAGGGCATGTTATCCATATAAGTCATGCATCGCTTTTCTTATAAACAGAGTTAGTGTTAATCCTTTTCCGCCATAACTGTAATACTAACTATTTTAAATGCTGTGTCAATACCTTTCACTACCTTATCTGCCCGTTTTGCAATTGGGTCGTTACTATCAAGGCAGTTTGAATTGCTTTTTTGTAAGATAGCGGAACTGGAGAGACCTGCATCTTCTATCATTTTCAGATAATCATCCATCTGAACAGCGCCAGCAATACATCCCACATAGGCATTCACATTATTTTTAATCCGTGATGGCAGTTTCCCTGTCAGGACAATATCGGATACAATCATCCTGCCGCCAGGTTTTAAGACTCGGTAGATTTCTTTGAAAACTCTGCTTTTATCAGGTGCAAGATTAATAACGCAATTGCTGATAACAACATCTATGGAATTATCCTCCACGAGTAGATTCTCTATGTATCCAAGTCTGAATTCAACATTTTTAAAATTCCCCTTTCTGGCATTCTCCCTTGCCCTTTCTATCATTTCAGGGGTCATATCTATACCAATAACCCTCCCTCTATCACCAACTCTATTAGCCGCGAGAAAGCAGTCTATCCCTGCACCTGAGCCTAAATCCAGAACCGTTTCACCTTCTTGTAAGGAGGCTATTGCAACTGGATTACCGCAGGAGAGACCGAGGTTCGCTTCCTCTGGTATGGATGATAATTCTTCATCTGAATATCCTGACACTTTTGCCGCTATATCTGCCTTCACCTCAGTGCCGCAGCAGCTTCCCTTTTTAGACGCTATGCTCCCATAAGCCTTTTTTACAGTTTCTTTTACATTGTGCATATATTGCCTCCTTTTTAATTACAGCAACCCGTTGAAGTTTTCCCTTCTTTTGTTTCTGTTTTCTCATTTTCACAGCACTGTGCCATAAATCGGGACATCCAGCCCTTCATCCCTTCAGGCGGTTTTGCATCGGGCATACAGCATTTGAAAAATTCTATGCACTTCTCAAAATTCATTGCCTTTTCCATACAGCTCCGACACTCTTTTATATGAGATTCACATTTCTCTTTTATATCCTTTTCTACATCCCCATCTATGAAACCTTCCATACAAGCCGTAAAGTCTTTGCAGTTCATAACTGTTCCCTCCTTTTCAAAAATATTTTAGGCTTCTGTGTTTTTCTGTGCAATCTATCTGTGTTCATCTGTGGCTAATTAGTTTTTTTCTTGGGCTCGCAATAAATCTCACCTTTTTTGTCATACAGCACCTGACACTCTTTACTTAAAATCTCCCGCAGTTTGCCCCTTGCCCTGTGGAGTCTTATCTTGACAGCATCCAGCGATATATCGAGCATAGGTGCTATCTCTGAATTTTTAAATCCCTCTATATCATGAAGGAGAATAACTGCCCTGTAATCTTCCGGCAGCGTCATAATATAACCTTTTATACACTCTGCCATCTTCGCTTTATAAATCTCATCTTCTATCAATGGAATCTTTGCATCATAGAGAGACTCATCCCCCATCTCCAGAGGCTTATCTTTAGAAGTGTGCTTATTTCTACGAAAGGAATCTAAGCATACATTTGATGCAATCCTATAGAGCCATGGAGCAGGAGATGAGCCGGAGCGAAGCTCATCAAGCCCATTCCAGACCCTTATAAATACCTCCTGAGTCAGTTCCTGTGCATCCGCTTCATTCTGTGTCATTCTGTAAATAAAGTTGTATATTTTAGATTCGTATTCTTTAAAGAGACTCAAAAATCTCTCTTTTTTATTTTTCACCTTATTTGTCCCTTTACCTATATAGACGAATTTTATCTTAAAAAGGATACACCCTATTTTAATTTGACACAACATTAGAGGCTGTGTTATCCCTAAATCATGCACCGTTTTTTTGTAAACAGAAAATCAATTATCGCCGACCATGTAAAAATAACAGGGAATGATGCAGAGCAGATTAGGAAGGTTTTAAGGATAAGAGAAGGGGAGGAGATAGCTGTCTTAGATGGACTTGGCTGGGAATATAAAGTTAAGTTAACAGAGATTAAGAAAGGGCATGTAACAGGGGAGATAATATTTAAGGATTTTAAATCAGAAGACACAAAAATTAAAATCGTACTTGGTCAGGGGATACCAAAAGGGGAGAAGATGGATTTCATTGTCCAGAAGGCAACAGAGCTTGGTGTTAATGAGATTGTCCCTCTGAAATTAGAAAGATGTATTGTTAAAATCCCCCCACTTGGTGGGTTAGAAAAAATTAAAAGGTGGCAGAGGATTGCAAAAGAATCGTCTGAGCAGTCTTTGAGAAGATTCATACCTTCAATAAATCCTATATGTAATTTAAAAGATTTTTGTGATAAATATAAAAATACGGACTTAAAGATAATCTTTTATGAGGGAGAGAAAAAAAAAGGATTAAAGGATTTGCTGAAAGGAAGGGAACTACCTCCCCTCGCCCCTCCTTACAAAGGAGGGGAAAAAGGGGTGGTTATTGCAATTATTGTAGGACCTGAAGGAGGTTTAAGCAGTGAAGAGATAGAGATAGCCAATTCTTACGGATTTATCTCGGCAGGACTGGGACAAAGGATTTTAAGGACGGAAACAGTGGCATTAAGTGCATTAAGCATAATGCAATTTTTGTATGGAGATTTGGGAAATATTTCTGAATAGATTCCAAAATCCTACCCAAAAGATTGACCACAATTGAAGCATTAGCAGAACTGGAAAGATAGACATCCTACCACTTTAATAACTCCCATAATTTCAGGAAATTATGGAGAAATTTTGTTGACATCCCTTTATCCTCAGCCATATAATTTAATGCAAAAAGGGTTAAATAATAATACCCTATCTTTTCAAAAAGATATGGTGAGTAACAAAAATTGGTTAGTGGTAAAAGGGATTTATGACAATTCTGCCAGAGGTAAAATATCCGTAATAGGTGCTGATAGTATCCCCTAAGATTACATTCGCCCCAAGTGAGGATATAAACAAGTTAGCGCGAAAAAAATGATTGCAACTGAAGAATTACTGTCAATAAAAGAAGCCAGTGACTGGGCAACAGAGTATCTTGGTAAAGCCGTAACTACCTCTAATATTTCCTATCTCATTCAATACGGAAGAATTAAAAGAATCGGAAGTAATGGAATAACACAGATTTCAAAGCAAGAATTAATTAACTACTACAAATCTTTCAACGGACATAGAGAACTTTCGTGGAAAGACCAACTTGGCAGTGACTTGAATTGGGCTTTGTCATTTGACCAATACAAAGAAGCGGAAACGACAAAGCATGTTCACCGACTTCATCCATACAAGGGGAAATTCATTCCGCAACTTGTAGAATATTTTTTAGATGATCATACTGACAATTTTAAAACAAAAACATACTTCAAAAAAGGTGACATTGTGCTTGACCCGTTTTCGGGTAGCGGGACAACAATGGTGCAAGCATGCGAACTTGGAATACACTGTATAGGAATTGACATTTCGGCTTTCAATTCTTTTATCGGAAATTGCAAAGTGACAAAATACAATTTACTTGATGTGCAAACAGAAATCAACCGTATTACAAAAGAATTGAAAGAATTTTTAACGAACTCACATACTCTAAAATTTGAAGAAAAACTTTTGAGAGCACTTTACAATTTTAACAATAAACATTTTCCCGTTCCCGAATACAAATACAAATTAAGGCAAGGAAAAATTGATGAAGAAAAATATGGTGCGGAAAAAGAAAAAGAATTTCTTCCCACTTACAACAAACTCGTAAAAGAATACAATATTAAATTACGGCAAGACAAATCAGAAACATTCCTTGATAA
>Ga0155184_1107_pt1 | contig 10168 bp, 3 predicted proteins | sample RifCSPhighO2_02_FD_106152 | JGI IMG/M metagenome (GOLD analysis project Ga0155184, IMG submission 106152) | Nitrospinae bacterium RIFCSPHIGHO2_02_39_11
CATTAATAATAATATGCGGCACCATATTGATTGGGAGGCTTTTCTGCGGATGGATATGCCCCATGGGAACACTCCACCAGATATTCAGCACAGTAAGCCCCACCCAAAAGGGAGCCGAGAGAGTAAGGGCAAACAAAGGACATCCAAACCAAATAATCAAATACTATATACTTATACTCTTCTTAACTGCCGCAATCTTTACATCACTCCAGATTGGACTCCTTGACCCCATAACCTTTCTATACCGTTCCGTTGCCACCTCTATCTTGCCGGGGTTAAACCTTATATCTTTTTCCTTAGTAAATACATTTAGTTCGTTTAATAACTATTATATCCAGAAGATTGCAGATTCTGTTCATTCTTTAATACACGCCAATATCTTAAGTTTTAAACAGCCCTATTTTCACCTCTCATGGGTCATTGGCATATTATTTATCACGGCACTTCTGCTGAACAGAAAAGAGACAAGATTCTGGTGCAAATATATATGTCCAACCGGTGCCCTGCTCGGCATCTTTTCACGATTCAGTCTCTTTGGAATGGAAAAGGCACATGAAAAATGCACAGACTGCAATAAATGTCTTCTGGACTGTCAGGGTGCAGATTCTCCTCAAGGCAGGACAGACTGGAAATCCCATGAGTGTGTCTTGTGTTTTAATTGTGAGAGGGTATGTCCTGAAGATGTTATAAAATTCAAATTCTTTCCAGATAGGACATCCACCTTAGTAGAACCGGATTTTAAAAGGAGATGGATAACCCTCAGCGGTGCAATGGGGTTATTCATCCCATTCTTATCCAGAAGTTCAGCAGAATTTAAACCCGATAATAATCCAAAACTTATAAGACCACCCGGTGCATTAGAGGAAACTGAATTCATCGCCAGATGTATAAGGTGCGCAGAGTGTATGAAGGTCTGCCCTACAAATGCCCTCCATCCTACACTTTTAGAGGCAGGGATTGAAGGGATATGGACACCGATACTGATTCCACGAATTGGTTATTGCGAGCATACCTGCATACTCTGTTCTACTGTTTGTCCAACAGGCGCTATCCGCACCATTACCGAAGAGGATAAGGTGGGTTCTGATAAAAAAAAGGCTATTAAAATAGGGACTGCCTTTTATGACAGGGGGAGATGCCTCCCATGGGCAATGGCAATACCATGCATAGTATGCGAGGAACACTGCCCAACATCACCAAAGGCTATATGGCTTGAAGAAACAGGTGTCCCTGCCCCAGCGGGGAAGACTGTAAGGGTTAAACTTCCTTATATAAATCCGCAGGTCTGTATTGGTTGTGGTATATGCGAAAAGGTTTGCCCTGTAATGGATAAACCGGCAGTATATGTAACAAATATTGGAGAGACCCGCTCAAAAACCAATCAGATACTTTTAGAAAATATGAGATAATATTCAACCCAAAAAATGTGTGAAACCACAGATAGACACAGATTTTCACAGATTATTCAATGAATTAAAAGAAAGATATTTGCTTTATCAGTGTTTACCTGTGTTTATCTGTGGTTAATGCATAATTCAGGTTCAAATGGCTTTTGAGACTTACATAATTTCATGGAACATAACAAAGCGGTGCAACCTCCACTGTGCACACTGCTACCTTGATGCATCCTATCTCACCCCCCCTTTAGAAGGAGGGGAGGAAAGGGGGGATGAGCTTTCCACTACAGATTGTTTCAGACTCATTGACCAGATGGCAGAGGTAAATCCAAAGGCAGTCCTTATCCTGACAGGGGGAGAACCCCTGCTCCGTAAGGATATTTTTCAAATTTCAAAATATGCATCTGATAAGGGATTTTTAACTGTCCTCGGGACAAACGGAATTCTGATAACAGGCGACATCGCCATAAAAATAAAAGATAACGGGCTCAAAGGTGTAGGTGTAAGCCTTGATTCTCTGAGTCAGGAGAGACACGATTCCTTCAGGGGTATAAAGGGGGCGTGGGATAATACAATCAGGGGTATTGAAGAAATAAAAAAGATAGGGCTGGAGTTTCAGATACAAACAACAGTAACGAGAGGTAATTACAATGAAATACCTTCTATAATTGAATTTGCACATAAAATCGGTTCAAGGGTATTTAATCTTTTCTTTCTTGTATGCACAGGAAGGGGCGAGGAACTCACAGATATATCGGCAGAGCAGTATGAAGATATGCTCTCTTATGTTTATAAAATCCACGATAAATATCATGGAATGATGATAAGGGCAAAATGTGCCCCCCATTTTAAGAGGATTGCCTATCAATCTGACCATGAGTCCCCTCTGCTAAAAGGCTATATAGGCGGATGCAGGGCAGGGACCAACTATTGCCGCATAACTCCTGAAGGTGATGTAACACCATGCCCCTACATGCCGGATACAGTTGGAAATGTAAAAAATAAAACCTTTTCTGATATATGGTGGAATTCAGAGACATTCATAAAATTGAGGCACCCTGAGTATAAAGGAAAATGTCAGGACTGTGAATATAAACTCCTCTGCGGGGGCTGCAGGGCAAGGGCACTTGCCTCAAACAATGATTACATGGGCGATGACCCATGGTGCCTGTATAAACCCGAAGGCGGCAAAAAAAAGATAATAAATCTGGAAACCAATATAAAATATGGTCTTGAGGATACACACAAACTCCCCATGGATGGGGAGATTGTCTGGACAGACGATGCACTTAAGTTTCTTGAAAATATCCCGTTCTTTGCCAGGGCTATAGCAAAGAAGGGAGTTGAAAAATATGCGAGAGAGATGAACTATAAAACAATTACCATTTCAGTGATGAAGGAGGCACGCAAAAAATAGAAATTCCTAAGACCTTTTGAATCCATATCCTTTATCTGATATAATGAAGGCAAAATTTATTGGAGGGGAAAATCATGCCATCAACTTTAACTCCTAAACTCAAGTTTGAGATTACTGAATTGATAGATAAGCGTATATATGAGAAGCATGTTACGAGAGAAGATTTTACCGAACTTAAGAATGTAGTAAAGGAGCTTGCCCATGCACAGAAGCGGACGGAGGTGCGGGTAGGGGAGCTTGCCCATGCACAGAAGCGGACGGAAGATGAACTTGTTTTATTTCATCGTGACTTTGTCTCAAAAACTGGAGGGTTAGGTGCAAGATGGGGAATGATGGCTGAATCTACATTCCGTAATGCCATTGAAGGGATACTCTCTGAAACAGGGTTTAAGACAGAGCGGTTTATTGCAAGAGACGAGGAAGGGATTGTATTTGGTTATCCAGAGGAGATAGAACTTGATGTGATTATACAGAATAGCAAACTATTTATAATAGAGATCAAATCATCTATCAGCAAGGGGGATGTATCAACATTTGACAAGAAGGTAAAATTTTATGAGAAACAGGGCAAGCAAAGTGTTCATAAGAAGGTGATTATATCTCCCTATTTAGAGCCCGCTGCCATAGAATTTGCTAAGAGATTAGGGATTGAGGTTTTTACAGAAATAAATGAGGTAAAAAGGCTCAAGAAGGTTTAACCCAATTACCCTTCAAGATTTTATTCATAAAGAAGCTATTTTGTGATGTGATATAAATCACATAAATTTATCTTGACAAAAATAATATATGTGGTTAGATTATAGATAAATTTCCCAAAAGGAGAGATAAATAAATTATTTTTGAAGGGAGGGATGAAGAAAGGTCAGATATGACCTGCAGAAAATTAGATTCATCTCAAATGTAGTTTTACATAATCAAATAATAATAAATAGTTAACAATTTAAAAAGGAGGTTTTTATGAAACGGAAGGAGCAAAAAGGGTTTTTATGGAGTGTGATATTTTTTATTTCTCTCGCATTAATACTCCCCGCCTGCGGCGGCGGTGGTGGTGGAACGACAAGCGGTGGAACGACAACTCCCTCAACTACCACAATATCAGGTAAAGTTTCATTATCAAGCACAGCAGGGGGCGGCACAACAGGTTTAAAGGCAAGACCGAAAGCCACCCTGCATCCCATGCTGGCAAAGGCAAAAGGCGGACAACTTGGTAAAGCAATGAAGGGTGAGCCCGGTTCATTAGGAAACAGGTTATCAAAGGTTGTTCAGAGGGCTGTCAGCAATGCCCCATCGTATTTAGCAAGCGCTACAGTAGATTTATATGATGCAGACCATCCTGAATGGCTTTATTCCATAGCCACAGCAACAACTGATGCAAATGGCTCCTTTAGTCTATCTACCCTCACAAACGCCTCAAAAAACAGTGAATACGGAGCAACATACACAGACGGTGGTTCAATCCCGGCAGGCAATTACACCTTAATTGCAAGGGGTAAAGACTATAGCACATCGGCAGTTACCACGACAACATATCCCTACTACGATGGAGATACAGGAATGGCTTACAGATATATAGTAGGAGTCCAGGCAATCATAAAGAAGTTTGAAGGTGCTGTAGATTTTAAAGAACTTACAGGCGGCGACCTTGAAGTCCAGTCAAGCGATGCAGTTCCAAAAGTTGTATCTATCATGGGAAAGAAGACTGACAACCTCACAGTATCATCATCCACAACTACAAGCACAACCTATGATTTAGGCACCATTCCTGCCAATTCCTCAATCCAGATAACATTTGATATGTCAATGCACAGGGTTAATACTCCTACAAAAGGTATAACTTTAACAAATGCTGATGGTAGTGCTGTTTCGGGGACATGGAAGATGTCTCCTGATTTAAAAACAGCCACTTTTTATCCCTCCTCTACTCTACCCACCGCTTCAATTTTGACCCTCACAATCAGCAGCACAAAGACATCTAACTATTATGGCAAAGGTTTAAAGACTGAGATAGTTGCAACTTATACAACAGGCAGTGAAGACAAGGTGAAAGCCACTGCCGTAGCAACCTCTCCTGAGACACAAACTAATGTGCCTATTTATTCAAGCCTTAAATTTGCAGCCAACGAGCCTCTTGATATAAATTCTTTCACTGTAACAAGCTCTCCGACTATTGGAGATAAACCTACAGTCTTCTCATTAGGATATAAAGATATAAAAGACAGTGCTTATGACTATTTCTATCAGATTGATACAGGCGGCGCCCCGCTAAAACTTGATACAGTTTATGATATTACAGTCAGCGGCGGAAAGGACCTTGCCGGCAACGAGATGAATTCCGTATCATTCAGTTTCCAGACAGAGGCAACCTCGGCAGGTGTCGGGACAGGTGCAACAGCAGATTCACAGGCACAGGTAAAGGGAGTTCTCGGTGACTGGATTGAGGCAATGAACAGCAGTGATTTAAGTCTCTTCGGTTCAATGCTGACAGGCGATTTTTCCATGAAGTTTAAACCGAGTGATGATATGAATTGTAAAGATTGTCCACAGGCGTATGACCTCAATAAGGATAAGAGCTTAAGCTATGACGAGTTCACGAAGTTTATTGATGGCTGGTTCAACATGAATAAAAAGATAGACGGCTGGACAGGGACAACCGATGGTATCCATCTAATAGGCGATATTGTATCGGGCAGTGAGATTAAGGTTGATGAAACTACATGGACCGCTGCCTTTGGGTTTACAATGACCTATACAAAAGCTGATGGGACAACCTATACCAGCACTATGGGTCCTGGTGGTGTGGTAGGACCGCTATATTGTATCCTTAAGAAGGCAAACGGAGCGTGGCTCTTAAGTGAACTCTCCGAAAAGGACAGCACGAGTAAAATTGATATCAGCAGTCTATCCAGCATTACAATTAGCTCACCTGCTGATAAGGCGGAACTGACTCAAGGCACAAAGACTCCTACCTTCACATGGACGCCAGTGAGCGGTGTAACAAGCTATGCAGTAGTCCTGATGGATAATAACGACCCGAAAGGTGAAACAGGCTGGGTTGGTATTATTAATGCCACTTCAGGTGCCACGACAGAAACCCTTGCCTACAGCACACTCTCTGACCTTGACGGCTCAGATGGCACCCTTGTTCTTATAGGCGGCGGCAAAGATGCGCCATTTGGTAAGAAGCTAACACTGACAGACGGCGGGAGTTATACATGGTTTGTCGCAGGATTTAAGACATTAACTACATCTGCCTTTGCTAAAGGCGTTGAGCCTGATTCAGATTTAACTGCAATGAGCAGTAACATCAGCTTCACCATTGGCGGCACAGCAGTATCCGGGTTTAAGGCTACATTCCAGACCTCAACCGGAACACCTCTGACATTCAGCGATACACTTTATGCATGGGATGCCGGCTCATCAACTTCTGCAAGGATTTCAATCAGCGGCACTAAAAGTAAAGAAGTTAAAGTATATGTCTATGGAAACTATTATGCAGAGTATCCGAAGCAGACCGATACGAGCGGCAATGCGTCCATAGATATTGATTTATACGAAGGCTATAACTGGATAGATGTAACGGATGGAATCAACTGGTGGTATGCTACTACGGATGATACAAAGGGGACATCTGCAAGCAATTACATCTATACAACGAGCGGCGTTTCCTACACCCAGTTGAGCATTGAATCAGTAACCGATGCAAGCGGAGCTTCTGTTTCACCTGATGCTTATGGGTATTACAACCTGCTGAAAGATTCAACTGCAACATCCTTAACGATTAAGGGTAAGGCAGCCTCAAGCACCGTGTATGTCTATAATTCAAGCGGAACAGCTTACACATCTTCTTCAGTTCTTGTTAATAAAGAGACAGGTGAGTATGAGACAACTGTAGATATTTTTGCTGGTTACAACTGGATAACCCTTGATGACGGGTTTGGCAACTGGGCTTATGTGAATGTCTATAATTTAGGAGCAAGTGCCACTATTTCTACTACTGAATATATCAGCGATATTAAGGTGAAGGATTCCTCTGGTGTGGAGAGCACCTATGACACTGCGGCACAGAAATATCCCGTTAATACCACATCCGTTACAATCACAGGGAAACTCACAAATAGTGGGAATGGATACTGGTATGCATGGGGCACCAAAAATTATGAATCCGGCACTCTCTGGAGAAAGACTGATGGGACATTTGAGTTCTGGATTAAGGTGGATAACGGAGATAATTATGTCTATATCTACGACTCCAGTTGGAATTACAAATACATAACAATCAACAATGAATCTACTACTGCCTCCACTTCACAGCCGAATACGATTAAGGAGATAGGGACGATGGACCACAGTACTGATGACCCATATTCCTATCATATCCATGATGCCGGTTCATCCTGCAGTATTACCATAAAGGGAAGCGCACCTGCATCCTCGGGTAAGGATATTTACCTCTATCTGTCCAATTATAGCGGCATTACCTCTGCATACGATTACAAGACCACTAAGGCAGATACCTCAGGTAACTATTCCTTTATGTTGGATATCTACAACGGAACAAACTACATTGACATCTATGATTCAAACTGGAACTGGCAGGGTGCAAAGGTTACTACTATAGGTTCATGCAGTGCGACGGTATTAGCATTTGATATCAGCGAGGTCTGGGATACTGCCAAGATAACTCCTGACAGCTCCAACTACTATAATACAAGCGCATCTCAGGTAACGATTAAAGGTAAGGCAAAGTCGGGTAAGACTGTTACTGCCTATGTATCAGGAACCTATTACAATACCTATACTACAACTGCCCTGTCAGGTGACACCTATTCTTTGGTTGTAGATATATTCAGTGGATACAGCTATATCTCGGTTTCGGATGGGTCTAACTGGAAATATATCACGGTTAAGACAACCGGCGGTACGACTTATACTGCCTTAACTGCTAATGTCTGGGCAGGTGGAGAAACTGCTCTGGGTCTGACAAGCGGGTGGTATTATGATGCAGGCAGTACATCTCAGGTTACCATCAAAGGTGAGGCTAAGGCAGGAAGCACTGTAACAATTTCTGTATCAGGCTCCTATTATAATACCTATACAACCACAGCAGATTCAACGAAGCAGTATTCAATAATCGTTGATATCTATACCGGCTGGAACTACCTTAGTGTATCGGATGGGTCTAACTATCTGTATCCGACAATCTATACAAAAGGTGGTGTAACTTCTTATAAGAATCCTATTAACAATGTGAAGGTTGAAGGTCTTGCAGCAAGCTCAGGCGGAACTGATTCAGATAGCTGGGGGAATTGGAGTGTCTCTAAATCATCAGTAACTATAACTGGTAGCGCTAAAGATGGAACCGGTTACTGGTATCTGTATGGTGGAAGCACCTATTTATCAGGCAGTCTTGAGATAAAAGGCGGTGTATTCTCTCTGCCGGTGAGCCTTGACAGCGGGTATAACTATGTCTATCTCTATGATGCCAACTGGAACTACTACAGCTTGACCATAAACAATACAGGGACTGTAACCACGGTTACCTTCACTGCTGATGTTTATGTGAGTGGTGTTAAACATGATCTCCCGTCTGGCAGTTGGTATCATGATGTAGGGACTGCATCTCAGGTAACTATAAAGGGTGCTTCAAAGTCAGGTAAGACTGTTACTGTATATGTTTATGGCACCTACACTTATACCTATACAACCACAGCAGATACTATAGATATGTACTCAGTAACTGTGGACCTGTCAAATGGATATAACTACATCTATGTAACAGATGGTAGTAACTGGCTATATCCGACGGTCTCTACAAGTCTTAGCTCGGTAACCTACAAGGCGCCGATTAACAATGTAAAGGTTGATGGTGTAGCCTGTTCGGGTTGTGATGACTCAAGCACATCAGGAAGCTGGTCTATTTCTAAAACTGGTATAACAATCTCTGGAAATGCGTCTGCAAGCGGGAGTGGTTACTGGTATCACTATAACAGCAGCTGGAGTATGAAGGCGTCTGGGACTCTGAACATCTCAAGTGGAACATTCAGCTTCCCGCTGGATCTGGATAGTGGTTATAATTATATCTATCTCTACGATTCCAAGTGGAACTCCTATTACATGACCATCTACACCTCAGGGAGCTCAGTTACTGTTACCTTTAATACCTTTGTTTACGATTCAGCAGGGACGACAGCGCTAACCCTTACAAGCGGATGGTATTACAATGCAGGGAGTGCATCTCAGGTAACGATTAAAGGCGATGCAAAATCAGGTAAGACTGTTACGATTTATCTGTCCAATTATGATACATCGCCGTCTACTTATAAGACCTATACAGCCACAGCAGATGCTGCTAACAAATTCTCGGCGGTTATTGACATCTTCAAGGGTTATAACTACCTCTCTGTAACGGATGGATATTACTACCAGTATCCAACGGTCTATACAACAGGAGGCTCAACCGTTAAGGCACCTGTTTATGGTGTGAAGGTTGATGGTACAGGATGTTCCGGATGCACAGACTCAAGCACCTCTGGCAGTTGGAGCATCAGCTCATCAAGCGTAACGATTACTGGAAATGTATCTGCAAGCGGGAATGGTTACTGGTACCACTATGATAAGGACTGGAATTATAGGGGTTATGGTACCCTGTCCATCACAAGCGGGACATTCAGCCTCCCTCTGGATCTTGGGAATGGCAATAACTATGTCTATCTCTATGATTCCCTGTGGAACTACTTCTATGCAACCATCAATACTTCAGGGGGGACTGTTGCTAAGAAGATAGTAGAAATTACCAGTCCAAAGCATGGTGATATAAAGAGCGGAACTATTACTGTGACTGGGACAATAGATAAGTCAAAGTTCCCACCTGCTCATATCTATGGGTATGTGTATGATTACAGTACATATATTTACAAGTATTACTCTTTGAATGTTTCTACAGGGGTAGTTGAATATACTGGAGATACGCTGATTACATATGACTCAGCTACTGGAAGCTTTTCCTTCAATGCTTCAATTGGCGGAACAAGCAACTACACAAATATCTCTGTTTATGTATATGACAGCAGTTGGAATAGCCATGGTCACTCTATTTATGTGAATAATTTATATAACTACAGCGAAGACTCATATAAGCCGAGTAGCTCAGATAGTGATAATGCAAATGCTGCAAGGGCGCAGGCTCATTTGACCGAGTTCCATAAGAGGATGCAGGAGCAGAGAGGTCAGTAAAGGTTTTTTTTACCCTGAGATTAGGGGGTGGGGGGAAAACTCCCACCCCCTTTTTTTATTATCTGTGTGAATCTGTGTAATCTGTGGTTTCATTAGGTTTTTGTTCTCAGAATGAGGAGGT
>Ga0155184_1007_pt1 | contig 7363 bp, 7 predicted proteins | sample RifCSPhighO2_02_FD_106152 | JGI IMG/M metagenome (GOLD analysis project Ga0155184, IMG submission 106152) | Nitrospinae bacterium RIFCSPHIGHO2_02_39_11
GGTTTGCCGTTTCCTGGCTGGCAACGATTTACATATTTCCATTATGGGGGTATCAGACTACTACAAGGACTGCATTTGAAATCACATGCTTTTATACAGCTATCTCAATAATCCGCTCCCACGCATGCAGACTGGGTCAAATGAAAATTTGTTCTTTGACAAATCATGAGTAATAAAGGACAGCGGAGGCAATACTGTCCAAAAGTCAGTTGTTTTAACTCAAAATGATACGATATGTGACTTTCGATATCAGAGACAACCCCCCTCTTTCTGTTTTACATCCCCTGTAACTTTAATATCAGGGCTGGAATCCCAATGATGGTCATCATCCGGGCTACGTTGAAACAGGTAGACAGAATCGAGAGTTCCGCATCGACACCTTTTTTACCCCGTAACAAAAATTGCCCCGCTCCTAAGTTCCGCTTCATGTGGCCAAAGGGTAATTCCACTTTCTGTTTTCGCAAGCGGTATACTTCTTGCCCCTTAGGGCTATGATATATATCTTCAAGTCGTTCTTTGAGCGATTCTTCTTTCATGCGGACAACCCTTCTTCCGTCTCTGGAGGTAGTACAAACGTCAAAATGAGGACACCCACGGCAGTCTTTACCCGCTGCTTTGTAATCTCTTTTACGGGTGCTTGAGAATGCTGCGCCAACGTATTGTAATCTCTTCCCTTCGGGGCAAATATATTCGTCTTTGACGGAATCGTAATGGAATTGCTTTTTGTCAAATGGTTTTAATGGATGAATGTTATTCTACTTCTGTGCTTGTTTCCGGGTAGGCATAATAACCGTGATGTCTTCGGACACTTGATGGACATCCTTAAGGCTAAAATACCCGGAGTCGCTGCACGCCTCCTTGGGTTTGTTTCCTATGTTTTCACTGGCATGGCTGAGCTGATTATGAAACTGATTGAGGTCGTTATTTTCACTGACAACTTCACCTGAGGCAATCAAACCATGCTTCTCATCAACGGCAATTTGGGCATTATATGAGGCATGTGTCCCCTGACGTCCTTTCGCTTTTACACACTCCTAATCGGTTGTGTTGATGGAGGACTTCCCGCTCTCTTTGAGGGTCTTTGCAATATCATGGATCGTTGCCTTTAGTTTCTCCTGATCCATAAGCTCCTCTTTTACCCTGACCAAAGACTCTTTTTCCTCTTCCTGCTTATCCATACGCTCTGCCTCATCCACTAACCGGTCTATGTCCTTTGAAATCTTTTCAAGCCGGGCTTCGCATCTTTTGTCTGTCCAGGTATTATTGATGGAGGCGTTTGCCCTAAACTTGCTGCCGTCAATAAATAAGGTGTTGCCCTCTATGAGGTCAAGTTTTATACACAGTCTTACGCACTGTTTGAGGACGTTTTTAATAGCTCCTTGATTACACTGAAAATATTTGATTGTAAGGAGATTATACCTTAATATTATTTTTCTTTCATCTATTAATGCTCGCTATAAACATGTTTTTCCATTTGACCCAGTCTGTTGATTCAGGAATGGCAAGATTGAGATGTAAAAATGAAATATGACTGTAAATTCTGCCATAAGGAATAGCATTTTATAGAAGCAAGATTAGCAAGGGATTATAGTGGGGTGTCAGTAAACCACCGTAAATAAATTCAGGATTGTTATTTCTTATCACGCCATATATCTATCCTTTGTTAAGACTCTATCAATCAGGTATTAAAAAGATAACTACAATAAGCGGGAATCAGCAAAATTTCTATTTTTTGTAAGTTTTATGATAATATTGTTTTTATGAATATTAGAAACTTTTCAATCATCGCACATATAGACCACGGAAAATCTACACTTGCGGATAGACTCATTGAGCATACAGGCGCCCTTTCTCATAGGGAGATGAAGGAGCAGGTGCTTGACCAGATGGATATTGAGAGGGAGAGGGGGATTACCATAAAGGCACAGACTGCAAGACTTAAATATAATGCATTGGATGGAAACGAATATATTTTAAATATGATTGATACCCCCGGTCATGTGGACTTTTCATACGAGGTGTCAAGGAGTCTTGCGGCATGTGAAGGCGTCCTCCTCGTAATAGATGCTACTCAGGGTGTTGAGGCTCAGACCCTCGCAAATGTCCATCTTGCCCTTGAGCATAATCTTGAAATCATTCCTGTAATTAACAAAATTGACCTCCCAAGTGCAGACCCTGAGATGGTAAAGAAACAGATTGAGGATATTATAGGTATTGATTCAAGTGATGCCATACTTGCCAGTGCAAAGGAAGGGAAAGGGATAAAAAATATTCTTAAGACGATTGTAAAGAGAATACCACCTCCAAAGGGGAGCAAAGACGCTCCTTTAAGGGCGCTTATTATTGACTCATGGTATGACTCCTATCAGGGTGTTGTTATGCTTGTCAGGGTATTTGAGGGTGCTATAAAGACTAATATGAAAATGATGCTCATGTCCAATGGAAAGATATATGAGGTCAGCAGGCTCGGTGTATTTACTCCAAAGGATTTGAAGGTAAATGAATTATCTGCCGGTGAGGTTGGCTATGTTACCGGTGCCATTAAGAATATACAGGATGCGAAGGTTGGAGATACAATTACCGATTCTGAAAGACCAGCGGAAAAGCCCCTTCCAGGCTATAAGGATATAAAACCGATGGTATTCAGCGGTATATATCCGGTGGACAACTCCCAATATGAATCTCTGAGGGATGCACTTGAGAAGCTCCAGTTGAATGATTCATCCTTAAAATTTGAGCCTGAGACCTCTATTGCACTTGGATTTGGCTTCAGATGCGGGTTTCTGGGATTGCTGCATATGGAGATAGTTAAGGAGAGACTGGAAAGGGAATTTGACCTGACACTTATCACAACTGCCCCTACCGTTGTCTATAAGGTCGTTGATACGAAGGGAGAGATAGTCTATGTGGATAATCCATCAAAACTCCCTCCCCGGAGTTATATTGAGAGAATAGAAGAGCCTTATATAAGTGCGACAATAATAACTCCTGACGAATTTCTCGGCGGCATACTTAAGCTGACGCAGGAGAAAAGGGGAAACCAGAAGGGAATGGAATATATCGGAGAGAAGAGGATAATGATTACCTATGAGCTTCCTTTGAATGAAGTGGTTTTTGATTTCTACGATAGGCTTAAATCTATCTCCAAAGGTTATGCATCTATGGATTACGAATATCTTGACTATCGCCCCTCCAATCTGGTTAAATTGGATATACTCTTAAACAGCGAGCCGGTAGATGCACTCTCTTCCATAATACACGGGGAGAAGGCTTACTATTATGGGAGAAAACTGGCAGAAAAGCTGAAGGAGATGATTCCGAGACAGATGTTTGAAGTGGCAATCCAGGCAGCAATAGGAGGCAAGGTTATAGCAAGGGAGACGGTAAAGGCTTTGAGAAAAAATGTTATTGCCAAGTGCTACGGCGGTGATATAACAAGGAAGAGGAAACTCCTCGAAAGACAGAAAGAGGGGAAAAAACGCATGAAACAGATAGGCAAGGTTGAGATACCACAGGAGACCTTTCTTGCAGTGCTGAAGACTAAATAATTCATACTGAAAAATGACATTTTTCAGTATCAACTAAATAAGTGTGAGAGGAGAATTTTATAATGGAGAAAGTTGAAAATATTGAAAGGGCATCTGTAACAGAACAAATGAAAAAGAAATCTATTGTAAGGGAATATGTAGAGGCAATAATAATTGCCCTTATTCTTGCACTCATTATAAGAACATTTATTGTTCAAGCCTTTAAGATACCATCAGGTTCAATGATACCTACGCTTCAGATAGGAGACCATATCCTGGTCAATAAATTTATATACAGATTTACAGATATAAAAAGTGGGGATATTATTGTTTTTAAATTTCCAAAGGATGAAAGCCGTGATTTCATAAAAAGGGTTGTTGGTCTCCCGGGTAATAAAATAGAAATAAAGAACAGAAGAGTATATATAAATGATAAATTGACAGATGAAAATTATGCATTTCATGAAGAAGAAGGAGGCAGTTCGTATCATCCGAGGGATAATTTTGGACCCATTACAGTTCCTGAAAATAAATTTTTTGTAATGGGTGATAACAGGGAAAATAGCATGGACAGCCGTTTCTGGGGTTTTCTGGATAAATCAAAGGTAAAAGGAAAGGCATTTATCATCTACTGGTCGTGGGACAATGCAAATTTTGGTATAAGGTGGAATCGTCTTGGCATGATGCTAAGGTGAATAATTTCTACTTCATCTCCCTCTGAATTGACCCTATCTTGTCATTTACAGTAACATTTCAGTAGCAATAGTTATTTAAAATAATTCTTGACAATTTTACATAGGTATATTATTATTTTTCATTATGGATTTTTTGGATAAATAGTGTGTAGGAAGATGGAAAAAAAAAGGGCTAATAATGTTACCGAACATATCGGTTCCACCCCGCTGGTAAAACTAAATAGAATTGTTCCGGAGAATTATGCAAATATCTATGCAAAAGTTGAATATTTTAATCCGGGGGGGAGCGTTAAAGATAGAATAGCCCTCGTCATGATAGAGGATGCTGAAAGGAGAGGGGTATTAAAAAAGGGAAATACTATTATTGAGCCTACAAGCGGCAACACCGGCATAGGGCTGGCAATGGTAGGTGCGGTAAAGGGATATAAGGTTATACTCGTGATGTCGGAAGATATGAGTGATGAGAGGATGTCTCTGTTAAAATCATATGGTGCGGAGATCAAACTTACAAAGACAAAGTTAGGTATGCAGGGTGCCATAGACAGGGCAGAAGAATTGATAAAGAGGCATCAGGATTATTTCATGCCTCAACAATTTAATAATCCTGCAAATCCGGAGATTCATAGGAGAACTACTGCAAAGGAGATATTAAAAGCGATGGGGGATGACCGGATTGATGTGCTTGTGGCAGGTGTTGGGACAGGAGGGACTATAACAGGGGTAGGTGAGATTTTAAAGACAAAAAATCCTGATATTAAGATTGTTGCGGTAGAACCAAAAACATCTGCAGTTTTATCAGGTGGAAAACCAGGACTCCACATGATTCAGGGGATAGGTGCTGGTTTTATACCAAAGGTTCTGAATCTTAATATTATAAATGAAATTGTTTCCATCAGTGATGAGGATGCCTTTAATACGGCAAAGATTCTTTCAGGAGAGGAAGGTCTCTTGGTTGGTTTCTCGTCAGGTGCGGCATGTCTTGCCGCCCTTCAGGTAGCAAAAAGACTGGGAAGCGGGAAAAATGTAGTTGTTGTATTTCCTGATACAGGGACGAGATATTTCAGTTTTCAGAAATATTTTGAAGGACATTGAAATAAATAGATTTTTCACCGCACACTAAATAATGCCGAGAAAATTATGAGCTATGTTAACGGTTTAAAATGCAGAGAATGTGGAAGGGTGTATCAGAAAGAACCTCTCCATGTATGTGAATTCTGTTTTGGCCCTTTAGAGGTTATCTACGATTATGATAGGATAAAATATGTATTGAGCAGAGAAGTTATAGAAAAAAGACCGAAGAATATGTGGAGGTATAGAGAACTTCTGCCTATTGATGGAGACCCACAGGTAGGCAGAGATGTAGGTTATACCCCATTAGTCAGGGTCAATAATCTGGCAAAGGTATTAGGTGTTAAAAATCTTTATATTAAGAATGACAGTGTAAACCATCCTACTCTATCTTTTAAAGACAGGGTAGTGGCAACTGCAATAACAAAGGCAATAGAGTTTGGATACGATACTATGGCATGTGCATCCACAGGTAACCTTGCCAATTCTGTAGCTGCCCTATCATCGGAAGGTGGAGTAAAGAGTTATATATTTATACCTGCAGACCTTGAGAAGAGTAAGATACTTGGAACACTTATCTATGGGACGAACCTCATAGGTATAAACGGGAATTATGATGATGTGAACAGACTCTGCAGCGAAATAGCAGCCAATTATAAATGGGCATTTGTCAATATCACTATCAGACCCTATTATGGTGATGGTTCAAAGACATTCGGCTATGAGATAGCAGAGCAGCTTGGCTGGAGGGTGCCAGATAATATAGTGGTGCCTGTTGCAGGGAGTTCCCTGATTACAAAAATATGGAAGGCATTCAAGGAGTTTGAGATGCTTGGTTTGATTGGTAAGGTAAACACAAAAGTTTTTGCTGCTCAGGCATCGGGATGCTCACCAGTAACAACGGCTATAAAGGAGGGGAGAAATTTTATAAAACCTGTAAAACCCAATACCATTGCCAAATCCATTGCAATCGGAAACCCTGCCGATGGATATTACGGGATAAAAACCGTTAAAGAAAGTGGTGGTTATGGAGAGGATGTTACAGATGAGGAAATCGTGGAAGGAATAAAACTGCTTGCCAGGACAGAGGGTATATTCACAGAAACTGCTGGAGGGGTTACCGTCGCAGTTACAAAAAAACTTATTGAACAGGGTAGGATTAAAAGGGACGAACTTACAGTTATTTCAATTACAGGGAATGGATTAAAAACACAGGAGGCAGTTGCGGAAAAGGTGGGAAGCCCTATTATCATTGAGCCTCGTCTGAGTTCATTTCAGGAGAGGTTTGGGGGAAAAATTTAATATTAAATTTATAGGAGGAGAGATATGGCAGTAAAAGTCAGGATACCGTCACCTTTGCAGAAATTGACAAAAAATCAATCGGAAGTTACGGTTAATGGAAAAAATATAAGGGAATTGTTTCTGGATTTAGAAAAGCAATATCCGGGAATAAAAAACAGACTTTATGACGAGAGCGGAAACCTGCGGAGATTTATAAATATCTACATAAATGAGGAGGATATAAGGTTTTTAAAAAATGAAGACAGTGAAGTGAAAGATGGAGATAGTGTATCTATTATACCAGCAATAGCGGGAGGTGGTTGTGTCATCCTTTACAGAAGAGCAGATTTACAGATATAGCAGGCATATAATCCTTCCTGAGGTTGGAGGAAAGGGGCAGAAGAAACTTTTTGAGGCAAAGGTTCTGCTCCTTGGGGCAGGAGGTCTTGGTTCACCGGCGGCAATGTATCTGGCGGCAGGCGGTATAGGAAATCTTGGGATTATCGACTTTGATGTTGTAGATATGAGTAATCTCCAGAGACAGATACTGCATGGTGTGGAAGACATAGGCAGGTCAAAGGCTGAATCTGCCCGTGATACTATAAAATCCCTGAACCCTGATGTAAGGGTAGAAATTTATAAAGAAAGGCTTACATCGGAAAACATATACAGGATATTTGAAAAATATAACATTATTGTGGATGGTTGTGATAATTTTCCAACACGATACCTTGTAAATGATGCATGTATCATATCGGGTAAAACCAATGTCCATGGGAGCATATTCAGGTT
>Ga0155184_1069_pt1 | contig 6366 bp, 8 predicted proteins | sample RifCSPhighO2_02_FD_106152 | JGI IMG/M metagenome (GOLD analysis project Ga0155184, IMG submission 106152) | Nitrospinae bacterium RIFCSPHIGHO2_02_39_11
TTGGTGGCTGGATGCCAGGGAAGAGAGGTGAAAATCCTCCGCTGCCCCGCAGCCGTAAAAGGGAACGAAAACCTACATGCCACTGTCATGGGTAATGCCATGATGGGAAGGCAGGTAAGTAGGTAGCCCTTAAGCCGGAAGACCTATCCATGCCAAAACCTGCCCTGAACCCTGTCCTGAACTCGTTTCATGGATTGTTTCAGGGCCTAAACCTTAAACCTTTTTCCTCGCGGGAGGTATAATGAAAAGAATTATCTTTTTTGGAAGCACTTTAGCATTTCTTTTGTTTACTTTGCTCACCCTATTCCCTTCAACTCTCACCTTTGCCCAGGAAAAAGTCGAGACCTTCTCCCTCGTAAACTTAAGAGGTTTCTATGTAATACAAGGTTGTAAAACTGTGTTTTTTGGGCAAAGACTCCCTGAGCCAGATGATATATGAATATCAATATTAATAATCAGATGAAAAAGAAAAAGGGGTTTCTCGTCATTGCCCACGGCAGCAGAAGGGATGAGGCAAATCAACAGGTGCTTACCCTTGTTAAGAGGTTAAGGGACTATTTTCAGACTGATATGTTTGAAGGCGCCTTTATGGAGCTCGCTTCACCTTCCATAAAGGATGGTATTAAGACACTATCAGAAAAGGGGATAGAGGAATTAATTGTCTCCCCCTTCTTTCTCTTTACAGGGATGCACTACTCTAAAGATGTTCCGGCACTTATCAGAGAGGCTATAGAGGAGATAGATGGAAGGATAGGCTTTAAGATGCTGAAACCTGTTGGTATGCACCCTGATATATTTGACCTGCTTAAGGATATACTCTATGAAGATGCAGCCGACCAGCTCGAATTCAAACACCTGCATCCCCATAGGATTGAAGATAGGAGTATGGAGATAATTGAAAATTACATAGGTAACAATAATATACCTATAGAACAAAAACCTGTTATCAAAAGGGTGATTCACACAACAGGGGATTTAGATTTTTTAAAAAACATGGTCTTTTCTGAAGAGGCTGTATCTGAAGGATTGAAGGCAGTTCGTGAAAAGAAGATTATCTATACCGATGTTACAATGGTTCAGGCTGGTATCAATAAAAGATTCGGGCATGAGGTAAGATGTGTTTTAAACAGTCCAGAGGTTGTAAGGGGGGCTGAGATTGAGGGGATGACGAAGGCTGCTTACAGTATAAAGATGCTAAACCACAGGCTTGATGGCAATATCGTTGCCATAGGGAATGCCCCTACTGCCCTGGCTGCATTGGTGGATATGATTAGACATGAGAATGTAAGACCAGCACTGATTGTAGGGGTTCCTGTTGGATTTATAAATGCCATGGAGTCTAAGGAATATTTAAGGACAATAAAAGAGGTTCCCTACATCACAAACCGGGGGAGGAAAGGGGGGAGTACTGTCGCAGCAGCTATTGTAAATGCCCTGATTAAGATGGGATTCGCTTCTGTGGCTGAATTTTAAAAGGAAAGGAGGTGAGAAAAAATGGATCAGAGTATTAGAAAAGAGAGGAGTTTAGTAAATAGCCTCTACCTGGCTTTGCTCGTTGTGACAGTAACCTTTGCAATGGGGGTTATTGTTTATGGCGGTATGGATTCTGTCATGCCGTGGGCTCACGATGCATTCCATGAGTTCAGACATGCTATCGGTATTCCATGCCATTAGATATACAATTAGCCACAAAGGAATTTGCTTATACCACAGGGACATATGCCACTGCTGCGGCTAAGGCAGCGCTCTACATATTGCTGAACGGGAAGGAGATAAAGGAAATAGAGGTGACCCTGCCAAAGGGTGAAAGGGCATTAATTCCTATAAACTACATCGAAAAATTCAGGGATGGCGTGAAATGTGGTGTGGTTAAAAGGTCTGTTGAAGAGACGGATGCCACTCACAACCTTGAGGTTTTTGCCAATATATCCTTAAGGGAGGATGAGCAGATTGTTGTTGATGGAGGTATAGGTATAGGACGTGTAACTAAAAAGGGGCTTCAACTCCCTATTGGAGAGGCAGCTATTAACCCTGTTCCCAGAAGGATGATGCATTACTCTCTGAGGGAGCTGACCTCTCGCGGAGTGAATGTAGTCATATCTTCCCCAAAGGGGGAGGAGGTTGCAGCCTCAACCTATAATCCGCGACTCGGCATTATTGGCGGAATATCTATCCTTGGAACCACAGGCATCATGAGCCCCAAGTCTTCTGTCTCCTTCAAAGGGACCATTTTACAACATCTGGGCTTCTGCCAGAAAAATGGGATGGGGGAGATTGTTATTACACCCGGAAATATCAGCGAGGAGGCGATGCTTGACTACTTTGGCAATAAGATTCGTAAGGAGCAGATTGTCCAGTCAGGCGATTTCCTTGGATTTACTTTAAGGCATACATATAAAAGGGGACTTAAGTTTGTCCTATCAGGGCATCCTGGGAAACTGGCAAAGGTGCTGGGAGGATATTTTCAGACACACTACTCCAGATCTCCTCAGGCTAACGATTATGTTATTCAATTTCTTAAGGGTAAGGTTAGTGATGAGCTTATAGAGGAGATAAAGGAATCTCCTACGGTAGAGGGGATAACTGTCCTTCTTCAACAGCATCAGAAGGGGGAACTGTTGAATGAGATTGCAGAGGCTATAGAGGAAAGGGTTAAGGAATTTTTAGAGACAGACTCTCCGATTCCCATACTCCTCTTCAATATGGATAAGAAATTAATTGGCGCTTCAAAGTCAGGGGTGAAATGGACAAAAACCTGATTAACCACAGAGACACAGAGGCACGGAGAAAGAGAAAAACAAAGAACAAAAAACTTAATGAAACCACAGATTAACACAGATAAAAACTTTTTTTCTTTATTCTATCAGTGTTCATCTGTGTTTACCTGTGGTTAATTTTATAATTTACATGGATAAAAAGATATATATAATTGGCTGTGGGCCAGGGGCTAAAGACCTTATAACCCTGCGGGGGAAGAAGGTTATTAAAGAGGCTGATGTAATTGTAGGGTCAAGGCGTCTAATAGCTGATTTTGGCAGGAAAAGTGGTGTAAGGACTCTGGTACTGGAAAATAATTACCAGAATGTGCTTGAAGATGTGGATAGGCTTAAAGGGATTCAAAGGGTAGTCTTCCTCGTTTCTGGAGACCCCTTGTTTCATAGCCTTGGAGAGAGGATAATAGAAAGATTCGGTAGCGAGAGCTGCGAGGTAATCCCAGGGGTCAGCTCTTTCCAGTATGCCTTCTGTCAAATAAAGAAAAGCTGGAAAGATTACAGGGTATTCAGCATTCATGGTGATAAAGGCATGGATATTAGTAAGATATTCAAAGAAAATGATAGGTTTATACTTTTTCTTGATCCAGGACATAACCTGAAATTTATAAAGAGTCAGATAGGGTCAATCCCGAAAGGTAAATACAGATTTTATGTTGCCTCAAACCTCTCCATGCCGACTGAGAAAATGTCGGGTATTTCTTTCGTTGACTTTGATAATTTCCCTGAGGAATCTTTGAGCCTCCTTATAGTGAGGAGAGAAGATGAGTAAGTTTTATGGTGTAGGCGTAGGACCTGGAGATCCGGAATTGATAACCCTGAAGGCACTTAAGGTGCTTAAGAAGGCAGACCTTATCTTCTCACCTAAGGCGAAGATGAAGGAGGATAGTCTCGCCAGAGAAATAGTTGAAAAGGTGCTGGATGAAAAAAAGGATATCATAGAGATTGAATTTCCCATGACAAAAAATGTAGAGGAGCTTAAAGAGAGATACCTGAATTCTGCCAGAATTATACTCCAGAAGGTCAAAGAGGGTAAGGATGTTGCATATCTGACAATCGGGGATCCCCTCTTATACAGCACATACATCTATCTTATAGATGCCTTAAAGGAGCTATCACCTGAGCTTAAGATTGAGACCATTCCAGGTATCCCTGCCTACAGTGCAGTGGCTGCAAGATTCGATTACTCCCTTGCTGAAAAGGATGAGAGGATATGTATCTGCCCTGTTTCTTCCGACATGGAAGACTTAAGAGAAATAATCACAAAAAATGACACAATTGTAATCATGAAAGTGGCAAAGATGTTACCACAGGTTATCAATCTACTTAGTGAGATGAATCTGCTCAGTTATAGTATCTTTGGAAGCCATGTAGGGATGGAAGGGGAAAGGCTTATCAATGGTGCAAAGGAGCCCTTTATGGTATCAGAAAAGGAGGGTTATCTCTCCACAATAATCGTGAGGAAAAGATGAAGGTATATTTCATTGGTGCTGGACCCGGGGACCCAAAGCTTATCACTATCAAAGGGAAGGAGGTCATCGAGAAGGCTGATATTGTGATTTATGCCGGTTCCCTTGTAAATGAGGATATACTGAAATACGCCGTCAATGCTAAGGAGATTCACGATTCTGCTACATTAAATCTTAAAGAGATTGGTAATATATTTAGAAAGGCAAAGGAGGGAAACTTTGATGTTGCCCGTATCCATTCAGGCGACCCTTCTATTTACGGGGCTATAAATGAGCAGATGAGATTATTGGATGACATGGGTATCCCCTATGAGGTGATACCAGGTATAAGCTCCTTCCAGGCTGCAGCAGCAGCCCTGTGTCAGGAATTGACCCTCCCCGGAGTCTGTCAGACAATTACCATTACCCGTGTTGCAGGGAATACACCAGTTCCCGAGAAAGAGAATTTGAAGGAGATTATCAAAACAAGACCCACCCTTATACTCTTTTTGTCTGTATCAAAACTCGGTGAAATTGTTGAGACCCTGAAGACAGGCTATCCTCCTTCAACACCTGTTGCCATTGTATACAGGGTAAGCCTGCCAGAGGAGGAGATTATCCTGGGGACACTAATGGATATTATGGAAAGGATTGAAGGAATAGATATCAAAAGGACTGCCTTAATCATAGTGGGTGAGGTTCTGAGTAAAAATGGTGGTGCTTCATTCCTCTATGATAAAGACTTTGAGCATACTTATAGAACAAAAACCTAATGAAACCACAGATGGACACAGATTAACACAGATAAAAACTTTTTTTCTTTATTCTATCAGTGTTCATCCGTGTTTATCTGTGGTTGCTTTTATAATTTCCTTGTATATTATGAAATCAGCAATCGTCACAATTACCCCTCATGGACTTAAAGTAGGGAGGAGGATACAGGAAGGGCTTAAGCTTGTCCCTGCATGGTGTAAGCAGGGATGCGATCTCTATGCCCCTGAGGAAATCTTAACCCCGTTAGAAAGAATGCCCCGCCACCCGAGCTTTCTAACGGGGTTAACTGAAAATCGTTCTGCCATTATCGGTTATAAAACTATAAAGGAATTGGTGGATAGGGTATGGGGGGATTACGATTCTCTGATTTTTATCATGGCAATGGGTATTGTAATCCGTATTATCAAAGATCATATACAGGACAAGCACATGGACCCTGCAGTTGTTGTAGTAGATGAAATGGGGCGTTATGCCATAAGTGCCTTATCAGGGCATGAGGGTGGTGCTAACAGACTTGCTGAAAGGGTTGCGCTTATCTGTCAGGGAGATTTTGTCATTACTACAGGCTCAGAGGCAACGAAGACACTGATTATTGGAATGGGCTGCCGTCGTGGGACTTCAGTAGATTACCTTGAAGATGCAATGATGGAAGGGCTTAGACTTATCACCCGTGAATTAAAGGAGGTAAGACTTATAGCGAGCATTGAGGATAAGAGGGATGAAAAAGGGCTTCTTCAACTTTCAGAGAGATTGAATATCCCCCTCAAGTTCATCCATAAGGTATTGATTAAGACAGTAGAAGAGGGATTTTCAAAATCTGAGCTTGTAAAAAATACCCTCGGGGTTTATTCTGTGGCAGAGCCGTGTGCCATATTAGGAGGATTTAGATGTCAATTATTGCTGCCAAAGACAAAGATGAAAGGGACAACGATAGCGATAGCAGAGGAAAGGTTTTTGTAGTAGGTATCGGTCCAGGTGATATTGGGCATTTAACTCCCATTGCCAGAGAGTCTATTAGCAGGTCTTCTGTGATTATGGGCTATAAACTTTATGTTGATTTAATCAGCCCTTTGATTACTCACCAGAGTGTCTTTGTATCTGGCATGATAAAAGAGATTGATCGCTGTAAGGATGCCCTAAAATTGGCTAAAAAAGGTGAGATTGTTTCCCTTGTCAGCAGTGGCGATCCGGGGATTTATGGCATGGCAGGACTAATCCTTGAACTAAATAAAAAGCATCAGATTGAAATAGAGATAGTGCCTGGTGTCTCAGCACTCAATGCAGCGGCCTCACTTGTAGGTGCACCTTTGATGAACGACTTTGTGGTCTTAAGCCTGAGTGACCTTCTCACACCATGGGAGGTGATAGAGAGG
>Ga0155184_1084_pt2 | contig 6033 bp, 12 predicted proteins | sample RifCSPhighO2_02_FD_106152 | JGI IMG/M metagenome (GOLD analysis project Ga0155184, IMG submission 106152) | Nitrospinae bacterium RIFCSPHIGHO2_02_39_11
GTAGTTTTGATATTTGAGTGTCCTGCCATCTTCATTACATAAGTTAAATCCCTTGTGCTTTTCAAAAGGTAAGAGACGAAGGAATGTCTTAACGAATATGGAGGGACATCTTCAGGTATGCCTGCGATTCTCATTATTTCTTTTATTGTCCTTGATATTGAATGACTATTAATTGCAAAAATAAAGTCTGTGGCTGCTTTATTTTTCTTTTTTATTTTTTTAAGTAAGGGTGATAAAGATGGATGTATATCAATGCTCCTTTATAAACGCCTTTTTCCATCTGCCATCTCTCCTATGGCTCTCCATTGTTTTTAAAAAGAATAATATCAGAGGCAGGTTGTGGAGAAGACAGCTTTTCGGGAGCTACCCTATCCCCTGAATATATCTTTAAACTGCTATCTGTAAATCAATTCTTTCATAGTCAATTGTAGGTGTAGATTCTCTCCGTCCGTTCGTCCTTCTTCTCATATCAATCAGGTCAAGGCTCTCCAGTATTTTTATATCCGTTACTATGCTTTTCATATCCCGGTTAGCAAGTCTTGAAAGCTCCTGTAAACTTTCAGGCTGTTTCTCTTTAATGATGTGCAATAGTTCAAGCCTCTTTGGTGTGAGTGCCTTTCTAAACCCTTCAATGCTCTCAAAGTAAAGTCCTTTTTCAGGCTTAACCTTCTCCCCTCTCTCTATTGCCTCACCTGTTTTTACAAAATCATCTAAAAAATCTTTTACGCTTTTTATCCCTATTTTCACCCTTTTAATTCTCATAACTTACCCTCCTTGTATTTTTCTATGTCTTTGTAAAAGTCCTCTGAAAGACTTCTTAAATCTTTAAATTGATATTGCTCTATGTTATCCCTGTAATGCCTATGGTCTCCCTTACCTTCCGCATTATCATATCCAATAGCCCTTTTGCCATTAACAATATAGACAAGTGAATATTTGTATCCATGTGGTTTATCGGTAGAAGGCGTTACCTGCCACATTTTAACTTCTATAATATTACCATTATCATCTCTAAATTTGTTATGCCTTATTCGTTTAGCTCTAACTGATGGCATAATATACCCCTTGTTAATAATTGTCAAATAAAAAAAGTTGCAGCCTTATCTTTTGCCTCTTTAATCACCTTCTCATGAAATACAGAATCAATAAAAAATTCCCTCTGTTAATTCCATCTTGACAAGTCAGGAACAGAGTAGTAAATTTATAGTCGCTGAACATACCGCAGAATATTATTCTTCAGGGACGAGAGAATATGTTGATAAACTTATCAGGATATTCACAGAGAAGGATACAGAAACAATTAAAGCCCTTAAACATACTATTGATGCCTTCTTACAAATGCCAATACATAAAAAAACAGAAAAATCTATTGTTTTAAATGCTACAGAGCAGGACACAAAGATTGCCAATGTCAAATGAGGCTGATATAAGGGAGGGGTTATGAAAATATTTATCAGACAAAAGAATTTTTTTATTTATTATTTATTGATAGTTTTCTGTGGTTTTATGTTTTCTATGGATTCTCCCAATGTAATGGCTGAATCAACCGAATTATTAATGGTGAAATTAATTGAGGCTGGACCGTCATCGGCAGTAGTAAAGTATAAAGAGAAGGAAATTACGGTGAGTAAATATTATCCAAGGCGTGGCGAACCGTTATATGGTGCATCTACCGATTTAAGTTTATTGGTATCATGTATTGGTTCTTATGTAGGTGCGCTGGTAGATGATAAAAATGGTGAGATATTAGGACTCTGGTGTCCCGACACAATGTCTGCGGCTGAGTTAAATAGGGCGATGAAACAAGGGAGAATGGATGGCATAGTCCTTATTGTCCCCGATGAATATATAAATTTAAAGTGAATTAACAAACTCAATCAGATTACCTAAAAAGGAGATACAAATAAATAATGAAAAACCTGTAAAAATTTTAGGGAGGGTTTATGAGGAAAACAATTGCAATACAAATTATATTATTATTTTTATCTTTTCCATCCTATGCAGCCGATTTTGAGTTTTATGGAATTAAGTTTGGAATGACAAAGAAAGATGTAAAAAAAATCGTTCCAATTTCTTCTTCTAGTGTGGAAGGGCTATATAAGACAGATAAGGAAATAAGGGAGGAAATGGATATAACATTTTTTAGTTTTGACCATAATCAACAATTATATAAAATCCTAACCTCTTTCAAAACAACTGATAATAGAAAAGAGGTAGCAGCAGCAATGGTATTAGCTATTCAAGAGAAATTTATAACTCCTTTTCTTAAATCTACTGATATAGAAATTAAAAGTGAACTTTCAAATATGGGTGATGAAAAGTATATCGCTTTAGAGATAACCTCTAAAACGCTTCGTGATAAATATATAGAACATCTTAAAAGCGAAATGTTAAAAAAGTTGCAGTGAAAAACCTGTTTATTATTCTCTTTCTCCTTCTCTTTCTCCTCTTTGCCCCTATAGAGGCATTAAGTAAGGGGAAAGGAGGACACAGTTACAGGTTGCACCCCAAGACTTACTGTTATACCTGCGCCCGTGATAAGCATGGAAAGATAAAAAGAGATAGTAATGAACGAAAGAAATTTCTAAAGTCAAAAGGCTTAACTCATACACCAAAGGGTTATCAGGTTGACCACATAATCCCACTTGCCAAAGGTGGCGCCGATAAAGCAGAGAATATGCAGCTTATCCCGAAGGATTCAGAGAAAGAGAGGAATGAGTTGAAATAGATAATATGGATATATTAGTTGACCCGAAACAATAATCTCTCAATCTATTTCCCCTGCAACTTAACCACCAGTCTCATATCAAGGGCATCTGCTATCTTCTTTAATGTCTCCACTGTTGCCTTTCCAAATCCACCTCTCTCAAGCCTTGATAATGCAGGTTGTTTTGTGCCTATCCTTTTGGCAAGCTCCTCTTGTGTAACACCTGCCTTTTCCCTTGCCTTTATAAAACTCCCTAAAAGCTCAAATTCAGGGTCAAGGTCATGCCATGCCTTCTTAAAGGCAGGGTTTTTCATGTGTTCTGCTATATGCTCCTCTAATGTCCTTCCTCTTGCATAACTACCTTTCATAAGTTACCTCCTTTCCTTTGCAGAAAATCATACATTCTCTTTTCTGCAAGTTCTATATCGCTTAAAGGTGTTTTCTCTGTCTTCTTTATAAATCCATGTAGAAGAATAAAACGCCTTCCTGTAAAGGTGAAATATAAAATCCTGATAGCCCCTTGAATGTCTTTAATTCGGAGTTCCCTTATCTTACCTTTTACCTGTCTGGTATATGGCTCTTTGAGTAATACGCCATAATCTTTTAGCATTTTAATAATCCTGAATACTTTGGCTCTTGTTTCATCTGGAAGTGCATCAATGAAGTCTGCTGCTGGTTCTCTGTCCTCTGCATCCCTGTAATATTCAACAATCCATTCCACAAAATAAGTATAACATAAAAGTTATACTAAAAGACAATAAAAAAAATATTCTGATTTCCTGTAGTATCCTTAATTTTTCCTTGATTTCGTCAGGGGCTTTCTTGAATACCACATCTGCCTGTGATACTTTCCCATGACTCCAGCCCAGTTCCTCTGCTATCTCGGTTCGGGTACTGTGTTTTACAGTTGTGTCAACATTTGGCACAACGGGAGAATTACCCTTTTTAAGCTGGCTATTTCTCCTTGCCATCCCCACTTTGTCAAGTATTTCTCCATTTTCTTTATTTAAGCCCGGTAGATAAGTGAAGAAAATAGGGGGCAAATATCAAATTAGGGATTTATACCTGTTGAAAATTTTTAAGATGACATTCTTTAAGAAACTTCACCTATCCCCACCTATATTTGTAGGGCAAGGGGTAAGTCTTTCTCCCTACCAAGCGAATGCGAGAAAATGCGTATTTTATTGCATTCATTCTTAAAGTTCGGAAGGCTGCCTTTATGGTAGTTACAGCATTACAGTAGTTGCTAAAGCCTTACTTATCAATGATAAAGTGGGTGATAGAAAATGGCTGATTATAGTTTTTGGGGAACTATAAATTCATTCTTTTTTGTTTTACTGTTACTTTGGGGTGCAAAAAAGCTATTAGAAAAGATACTTTAGGTTACAACCATTGTTTTTAAAGAGGAATACTTATTATTGGCAACTATTCAATAAGGGTTTTGTAAGGGTATAAAAAAAGGCAATGAATATCAATATCATAAATAGGGGGTTATAATTATGAAAACAATAAAATATTTAATGCCTGAAGAAGTAAAGAAGGTCGTAAGTAGCGTAAAGGGTAACTTTGAGAGAAGGGATAAGGCTTTAATTATCCTTGCAATTAACACAGGCTTAAGGGTATCAGAGCTTTGTGGTCTCAATGTTTCTGATATTCTTAATGGTGAAATTAAGAGAGAATTGAAAGTTAGAAAAGAAATAGCAAAGGGCAGGAGAGAAAGGGTAATACCCTTTAATGATAGGGCTCGTAATTCTATTGCTGAAATTCTATCCTTCAATAAAGAGAAGGGATACCCTTACCTGCATCTATACCCACCCCAGCAGAGAAGACCTCACTAATGCTGTATCCTGTTTGTAATTTCATATCTTATATGGCAGGGGATAACCCCCTGCCTTTCATTCAATCGCATAAAAACAGCCTTTAAATGCCTTATTTTGAAGTGATACATAACACCCCCCCACCCATACTCTGTATATTTTTTTGATTGCATAATTAATCTCCTTTCAGTTAAAATTAATTCTCGTTTTTCTACTGTGCAGTAATTGTGCTTTTTTTGTGCTAAAATATACTAAAAAGCATAGAAAATACTAAACCATATAGAATTAATAGAATGCCTCAAGATACTTGATAATAAAGCGAAAAAGGGAGATCAGACACAAAATCAAGCCCTTGTAAAAAATGGTTAATTAGCCCTTTCACGGCGGTAACGGGGGTTCAAATCCCCCTGGGGACACTATTAAATATATCAATAGTTTAGGCTGGAAGTATAGACTTGATAAGGGTCTTGGAGATGTTTCACAAGTAGGGTAATGTAAGGTAATGTAAGGTTATGTAGGGTTAAAATTGGTAGTTTTTTTGGTAGGATTTTCATGGTGTAAAATTTAATCGGTTCATTGGGCTTTCTTTGTCTTCAATTATGCTTAAATATCCTTGAGTGGTTTTGATGTTAGAGGGAGAATAACAGCGGTCGCATCTTTTACTTTGATTGACTGAAACATCGGTTGATATTGAAAAATAGGAGATTAGTTAAGATGATAAAATCAGCACCTTACAATCTTCTTTGTATAATCGCTTAGTTTTTTTACAGGGGTATTTTCTGCAATTAATCTACCCGCTCCATCCTCTTTGAAAATCTCTTTAAAGGGAGGGTTCCAGCCGATGAGTGCCTTTGCATAAATGTAATCCGACTTTGAATCCCATTCCAATTCTACAGCAGTTAACGGATATTCGGCAGGGGTCTGCAGGACTTTACCAGCCGTTGAAGGGTCATAGGCGCTTCCGTGGGCGCAGCAGCATATTACATTATCGCCTCCATAAAGAGCCGATGTTTCTCCCCGCGGATAATATTTTATCAATGTCTCATTTGGGTTTGGACGGACGAATTCATGGGTGCAGATTGCAACATAAGCAACGATAGATTTATTTGCTCCCACTCCTCCCGGATGAGTATAAAATTGCCCTGCCTCTGATTCAATTTTTAAAGGTTCTGCTGTTTCATTAAGATTAAGCAGTAAAACCGGGATATTATGATAGGGATAAAAGAATATATGGTTTTCGTTTTTTTCAATTTCTGATGTCTTAAATGGTTCTTTATTTTCCTTTATCAATAATACCCTGTTATACTCCTTTCTTACTGAGCCTTCGGAAGCGAGTGCTTCTAATGAATTCAATGGATTTCCAAGCAGTATCCCGCCCGCTCCTACCGCAAAACCCTTTAAGATGTCCCTTCTGCTGATTTTCATTTTTTATAAAATTTGCCACAGACTTTCACTGACTATTAACTCATTGAATAATGAATTTAACACCCTAAATTGGCGGTATCTTTA
>Ga0155184_1070_pt1 | contig 5742 bp, 6 predicted proteins | sample RifCSPhighO2_02_FD_106152 | JGI IMG/M metagenome (GOLD analysis project Ga0155184, IMG submission 106152) | Nitrospinae bacterium RIFCSPHIGHO2_02_39_11
CCTGATGGGAAAAAGGTTATTTTTGTCTCCAATAGTAGGGGTAATCAAGGGGATGTATGGTCAATTAATACCGATGGCTCAAACCTTAATAGGATTGCAGAGATAGAAGGGGATACAGGACAATGGAGGACATTACAATATCCAGTTCTTACACCCGATGGTAAGGGATTGGTTTTCATGCTCTATAGAAAAGAGTCTATAAGTGGTGTATGGTTTATGGATATAGAAAGCAGAAACATGAGGAGAATAACCTCAGGGGGAAATGGAGACTACTTTCCAGTAGTGTCTCCTGATGGTAAAGAGATTGTTTTTGAAACCATGAGACTGGGTATCGGGGATATATGGTCAACAGATATATCAGGAAAAAATTACAAACGATTGACCTATGAGAATTACCCTGAGCTTTATCCTGCATATAGTCATGATGGGACTAAAATATCCTATGTTGCCAACAAAGAGGGTATCATTGATATATGGATAATGGATAGAGATGGTAAAAATAAAAAGAGAGTAACGAAAGATCTTCTGAAGGAGGCATGGGGGGTAAGGTGGATGTCAAGGTTTAATTATAGCGACTTATTTGATGCAGGATATTATCATGTTTCTTGGTGCCCTGATGGAACAAAGCTTGCCCTGACCACGTGGGAGTCAGGTAAAAAAGAAAGTTATTTAACAATACTTGATTTTGAAAATAATATTAGTAAGGTGATAGATAATTTACCCGAAGAAAAAGAAACCCTTCCTGATTATACTCTGATTGCGGAGAAAGACCTTACAGGTGGTGGAAATTATGATGATTTTGGACCATCCTTCAACCCAGATGGCAATACGATAGTTTTTTCATCAAACAGAACAGGTAATTGGGATATCTGGAGTATAGGAGTGGATGGTGAAGGATTAAGACAGTTCACAAAGGAGATAAGTGATGAAATTGCCCCTGTTTTCAGTCCTGATGGAAAGGAGATAGCTTATCTCAAGAAGACAGAAGATAAGAAGTTAAGAAGTTTAGAAGATGAGAAACTGAAAAGCACAACCTCTCAACCTCTCAACCTCTCAACTTCTCAACTTCTGTTATTTCTACCTATGACCTCTGGATAATGAAAAGTGACGGAAGTGGGGCGAGGCAGGTTACAGAGGGTATCAAGGTTATATCCTACCCTGCATGGAATCCAGACGGTAAAGAGATTGCTTTTGCGATAAAGGGAGATGCTGGACCTGAGATAAACATGATTGATCTAAAAACTTATGCTGTGAGCTACCTCCCCATTAAGGAGGGGATTAAGGGGAAATCGTTCTGGGATACTGAAAAGCCTAACCCTGTTATGTTCCCGTTTGCAATGGAAGCAGGTCGGGAAGAGTTCAACCCTCAGAAAATAGCAAAGATGATAAAATTGGTTCAAGAGGGAAAAGTTGGGAGGGAGAAATTGGTACACTTTTCAAAAATCTTTGAGATTCCTTATCCATTGGAAGAATTTTTTTATAAGATTGATTATAATGCCACAGGGGATAGACTTATCTTTGAATCTAATCAAACAGGAAATATAAATATATGGTCGGTAAATCGGGATGGGACAGGGCTGACCCATATTACGAAAGGAGATAGTATCTATTTGAATCCTGTTTTTAGTCCTGATAATAAAAAAATTGCCTATGCCCGTAAAGTTTTTGGAAGGCTGGAGTTAGGTTTCAACAATAGGGAAAGTTATGACATATGGATTGCCGATACGGTTACCGGAGAAGAAATATCGATTAATGATGAGGAGCATACAGACTGGAATCCTGTTTTCAGCCCTGATGGGAAAAAAATCGCATATGTTACTAATCGCTCAGGGGAGTTTGAGCATTATAATATATGGATGCTTTATTTGAAATGATATGGAGTGCGGTAGCTTGCTACCGCTTTTAAAAGCGAGAGCAAGCTCTCGCACTCCAAAAAAGGAAGGAGGATTTACCATGAATACAAAAAAAAATATATCTTGCCTCTTGCTTCTTGTCTCTTGCCTCTTGCTTCTTGCCTCTACAGGTTGGGCAGGAGGAGGAGGTTCTTATGATAAGAGCAATGAGATGGTTCTTATACCCGATGGGATGTTCTTAATGGGTAGCAAAGAAGATGAAGGGAGAGTTGGTGTGGAGGTGGGTGTGGACGAACTTCCACAGCGTGAGGTCTATCTCAAGGCATTTTACATAGATAAATATGAGGTCACTGTTGGGGCATACAGAAAATTTGCAGAGCTCAGTATTGATGGGTACAGAAAATTTGCAAAAGATGAGATGGGTTCGCCTTCAGTGCTTCTTATTGGAGGGCTCACGGGCGAAAGGGCGAGAATGAAGAAGATGAGGGTCCCAATAGCGGATGACGATTTTCCTATGAGTGATGTAAGCTATATAGAGGCAGAGGCTTACTGTAAATCAATAGGGAAGAGGCTCCCTACCGAAGAGGAGTGGGAGAAGGCGGCGAGAGGAACGGATGGAAGAATCTGGCCATGGGGTAATAAGTTTGAGATAGGGATGGCGAACACAGTAGAGTCTAAAGAAAATGGGACAGTTCAATCGGGGAGTTTTCCAACCGATGTAAGCCCTTATGGGGTTTATGACATGGCAGGCAATCTGATGGAATGGACATCTTCATGGTATGAGGCATATCCGGGAAACAAGTTAGAAAGGCCCCAATTCGGTAAGGGATATAAGGTCATAAAGGGTGGCACCTGGAGTGCACCGTCAATTCTATTTTCCCGTGCTGCTCACAGGCACCCTGTTAGACCTACTGAAAATAATCATAGCCACCGTTATGGATTCAGATGTGCAAAGGACGCTTGAAACATAGTAGGGAGTATGGAGTAAGCAGTATGCAGAAAAAGAATTTACTGTTTACTGCTTACTGCCTACTGCTTACTGCTTACAGCTTTTTTCCCTATGTTGTTAATGCGGAAGAGGGAAAGGATGTCCAAGTGCCGATACAAATGACCTTTGTTAAAGGGGGTTGTTTTCAGATGGGGAATATATTTGCAAATGAGGAGAATAATAAGAAAGTTCCTGCCTATAATAAAGGGAGTAGTCTATTTGGAGATGGCAATGAGGGGGAGTTTAATGATGAAGTGCCTGTCCATGAGGTTTGTGTAGATGATTTTTATATCGGCAAGTATGAGGTTACGAGGGGTGAATTTGAAAAATTTGTTAATGAGACCGGTTACGTTAGTGATGCAGAAAAAAGGGGTGGTTGTTTTGGAAAGGTGGGTTACAAGTGGAGAAAGAGGAGGGATTTTAACTGGAGCAAGGTAGACTTTCCTCAGACAGATAGACACCCGGCAGTCTGTATAAGCTATAATGACGCAAATGAATTTATAAAATGGCTAAATAAAAAATTTGTGGTGAGCGAAGCGAATCCATCGAATGGTAAATATCATTTACCCACAGAGGCTGAATGGGAATATGCAGCGAGGAGCGGCGGTAAAGCAGAAAAATGGGCAGGGACGAATAACGAATCAGAGGTTTCGGATTATGCATGGTATGTTCAAAACTCCGGTGGCAAAACACATCCTGTTGGTCAGAAAAAACCTAATGGATTGGGTATATATGATATGAGTGGCAATGTGTGGGAGTGGGTAGAGGATTGGTATGAGGTTGATTATTATGACAGAAGTCCTAAAATCAATCCTGTAAACATCAAACCCAGTCATGCTAAGTCAATGCGCAGTGGTCCATGGAGCGTTTCTTCACAGGTCGTAAGGATATTTTATCGCGGCAGTGATATACCGGAAAGCATATGCGACGGACTCGGTTTCCGAATTGCAAAGACTCCGTAAGGGTTTTTTATGCAGGAAATTATAAAACTAACTACGAATGAACACGAATTAAAACTAAAAAATTCTCAGTTAATAAAAGGAACAACTCCTTTTAATTCCCCCTTTGTTAAGGGGGAGAGGAGATTGTTTTTAAAATTTGTGAATATTTATGTAAATTCGTGGCTGAATCAGGTTCTTGTTTTATCGCTGATTTTCCTTATTGCAGGCAATGTAACTGCTACAGAAAGGGGGCATTACAGGTATTCGCCTTTTAAACATATAGAAATTATGGAGAGCCCTGAAAGGGCGCTCTGGCAGATGCCAGAAAAGGTTGTTGATTATCTTGCGATAAAAAATGGTGATGCAGTAGCAGATATAGGGGCAGGCTCAGGCTATTTTACGGTGCTTTTCTCAAAAAGTGTTGGGGAGGATGGAAAGGTTTATGCAGTAGATATTGAAAAGGGGATGATAGATTATATAGAAAAAAGGGGCCAAAAAGAGGGGCTTAATAATATAAAAACTATTTTATCGAAATTAGACGACCCTCTTTTATCAAAATCATCTATAGACATGATTTTTATATGCAACACATATCTTGTTATGAAAAATAGAGAGGACTATCTCAAAATTCTAATGGAAGTCTTAAAGAAGTATGGCAGGCTTGCAATTGTTGATTATCAGGCTGTAGATACCCCGATGGGTCCACCTGTGAAGATGAGAGTATCAAGGGAGAAGGTAATGGAAGAGGCATTGAAGGCAGGTTTTAAATTGGAGGCTGAATATTATTTTCTGCCCTATCAATACTTTCTTGTTTTTGCAAAGGGATAGGATAAAATTCTAAAACACGAATTTCACGAATATACAAATGACACGAATAAAGACAAAAATTAAAACTAAATTATTTTCTGTTATTAATTATTTGTGTAATTCGTCCATTCGTGTCATTTGTGTTCAGGTTTTTGTTCTGTCTCTATTTTTCTTTATTGTAGCCTCTGTAAATGCAAAAGAATGCACCATTATGGAGCCTGAGGTTCTGAAAAGGTATATAGAAAATAAGACGATATTCAATATGGTTATGTTTGATGTTCGTCCTCAGTTTGACCAAAAGATGAGACGCATTACGAGGACCATACCTGCCTCTTTTGATAATATTAAAAAAGAACTGGTTGGTAAGGTGAATGAGCTTGTTAATAAGGATGTTATTCTGATTGGTGAGGATACAGAGTCTGCGGAAAGTGTATGCAGGTATATGATGAAAAAAGATTATGGGATTCGTAATATTTATGTCTTAAAAGGGGGGATGGAAAAATGGGATGGACCTGTTGCAGTGGATATTTCAGAAGTTGAATGTGAGCTGATTACCTCCCGAGAGCTTATAAATATAATGAAGTCAAACAGAAAATTTGAGATAATTGACAAGCGTCCGGCAGATGAGTATTATGAGGGGCATATACCTGGAGCAAGATTGGGAGGAAGTAGCGGCAAGGGGCAGTTTTCAACAATAGAAAAGTATTTACGGGGACTGGAGAGGCGTAAAAAATGGGAGAAAGAAAATGTTACAGTCGTATATGTCTATGATAATGAATGGCATACCATACGGAGTTGTAAATATCTAAAATATTGGTCATGGGGATATAAGAATATTTATTTTCTTAGAGGCGGTATGAAGGTATGGGAAGGAGAGATAGAAAAAGATTATCTGGAAATATTGAAAAAGAAAGTTAAGGAGAAACTTAAATAGAGAGGGGAAAATGACCACTATAACTAGTAAAGAGTATTTGTCAGAAGATACAGAACTTGAGGTAAAGATAGATACCCAGATCTTTCATAAATTTTTAGATGTAGGCATACTGAAAGAAGATGATAGAGTTGAGCTTGTAGAGGGGAGGATGTATGAGATGACACCAATAGGTTTGAGGCATATGGCAGTGGTTAAGAGATTAGGGATGTTCTTTAGTAA
>Ga0155184_1042_pt1 | contig 5552 bp, 8 predicted proteins | sample RifCSPhighO2_02_FD_106152 | JGI IMG/M metagenome (GOLD analysis project Ga0155184, IMG submission 106152) | Nitrospinae bacterium RIFCSPHIGHO2_02_39_11
TGGAATTAAAACTATCACAAATTGCAAGATTACTCGTTTTTAATAAGTGTGACAGGGTAGAGAGAGAGGCTGTGGAGAACTTCTGTATTAGATATAACGCCGTTGCAATATCGGCCATGAAGATGGGTAATATTGAGGGGCTTTTAGAGAGAGTAGAGGAATTGTTGAATGAAATCAGGTTGGATAAACAAAATAGTAAACCGGAGACTGTTCATCAAATATAATGGGAAGATATGTTTATAACTGAAAAGAAAGGTTTGTTTGAAAAACTAAAGTCAGGCTTATCAAAGACCCGCACAGGATTTTTATCAGGACTAAATAATATAATCGGTAGGGGTAAGATAGATGAGGATTTTTTTGAAGGGCTGGAGGAATTATTAATAACAGCGGATGTAGGTATTCATTCTACTACGCTGATACTACAAGGTTTAATGGAGGATGTAAAGAAAAATAAACTTAAAGAGCCGAAGGATGTAGAGCAGTGTCTGAAAGAGAGGATATTGAAGATTATTAGTCACGACAATTGTTCTCTGAAAACAAATGGCTATAACCCCTTTGTGATAATGGTAATTGGTGTAAATGGCTCTGGTAAGACAACAACCATTGGAAAACTTGCAAGCAGATATATAAAAGAAGGGAAAAAAGTGCTGCTTGCAGCAGGTGATACATTCAGGGCTGCTGCCATCGAGCAGCTTGAGATATGGGGAAAGAGGAGCGGATGCCCAGTTATAAAACATCAGAGTGGTGCAGACCCATCGGCAGTAATATATGATGCAGTTCAATCTGCAAAGGCGAGGGAATATGACATTCTTATAGCCGATACCGCAGGGAGGCTGCACACAAAGGTAAATCTGATGGAGGAGATGAAAAAAATCAAGAGGATTATGGGGAGAGAGCTTCAGGGCGCCCCCCATGAAATACTCATGGTTCTTGACGCAACCACAGGGCAGAATGCTGTATCACAGGCGAAACTTTTTAACGAGGCTGTTGGTATAACAGGCATTGCCCTGACAAAACTTGACGGGACAGCAAAGGGCGGTGTGGTTATCAATATTATTGATGAATTGAAGATACCTGTAAAATTAATCGGAGTTGGTGAAGGGGTGGACGATTTAAGAGAATTTGAGCCAGAGGCATTTGTAGAGGCGCTTTTTGAAAGGTAGAGTTATACCGTTATTGAAAATGGGAAGACAATGTTCATATATACAAAAGGTAACTGTTTATGAGGTCATTTGAATATAACTATTTCCTTGAGACACCAATATCACACCAGTTTCTGACAGCAATTCGCACCATTGGAGAATTTAAGGGACGACAGATGCTTTATGCCGAGCAATCCCTTGAGGTGTTGGAGACCTTGCGGCGTGTTGCAATGGTCCAGAGTGCCGAATCATCAAACAGGATAGAAGGGGTTACGGTTGCACCCGGCAGGATTGATGCCCTTGTTCTAAAGAAGACGCCCCCTATGGATCGTTCGGAACAGGAAGTAGCCGGATATCGGGATGTGCTAACTTCCATTCATGCAAACCATTCCAAAATGAGGCTGTCTGCCGATCTTATTCTGAACTGGCATAAAACCCTGTATCGTTATACAAAAGAAAAAGGCGGGAAGTGGAAGACCATGGATAATTCAATTCTGGAAGTCCGGCCTGACGGCAAGCAGTTTGTCCGCTTTCAACCTGTTTCAGCTATTACCACACCCAAGTTCATGGATAGTCTTATCAAGTCATTCAATAACTCAACAGCAGAGGGGAAAGTTGACCCTCTTCTTTCTGTAGCAACATTCATCCTTGATTTTGAGTGCATTCACCCCTTTATGGACGGCAATGGTCGGATAGGACGGCTGTTGACGCTGTTGCTCCTTTACCAAAGCGGTTATGAGGTCGGCCGCTACATAGGTCTGGAGCGGATAGTGGAGGAGAGCAAGGAAACTTACTACGAAGCGCTTTATAAAAGCTCTCAGGGATGGCACGATGCCAAACACGACCTGCGTCCATGGTGGAATTACTTCGTAGGCATGTTGACAGCTGCCTATAAAGAGTTTGAAACAAGGGTGGGAACAATTACATCCGCACGAGGCGCTAAAAGGGAGATGGTGGTGCGAGCCGTAGAGAGCCTGCCGCAGCATTTTACCATAGAAGACTTGCGGCGTGTTTGTCCCGGAGTAAGCTATCCGACCCTTCAGCGGGCTCTTGCCGATTTGAGGAAAGAAAAAAAGGTCAGATGCCTCGGACGGGGGCCTGATGCAGAGTGGGAGCGAATCAAGAGGTGATAAGATAATCTTATCACTAAACTGATTTGTGATAAGATTATCTTATCGCTAATGTATTTCAATTATGCCGAGAATAAACCCCTCACCCTTCCCTCTCCCTTGAGGGGAGAGGAGTAAGGTGAGGGGGATTTTATAATTTCATACATGGACTAATGAGGCAATGGATACGGCTGGAAGCGGGGGGATACATTGCCTGCCTGTCAGGTAGACAGGCTTTATCAGCAGGAGTATGTTTTAAGTCCGGAGCATCAAAGGATTTGAAGGGCAGAAAAGAATTAAGTCTGATATAATTTCTTAATGACAGTTGTTATTATATGAAGGAATGAGGTGGTGAAAATTGGAAATAGGCAAATCAATCAATAATATCCCTATCAGATTGACCGATGAGCGATGGATTCATATAGTTGAAAACCATGATGATATGGCTGGATACTACGATGAAATACCTGGGGTAATTGAAAATCCCGATTATGTCATAAAGGGATATAAAAAAGCTCTCATCGCCTTAAAACAAAAAGAAGAGAGTAAGTTTTTAGCTGTAGTTTATAAAGAAATCAACAGGAATGATGGTTTTGTAATTACTGCATACCTAACCAGTAAAATAAAACTTGAAAGAGAGGTGATTTTATGGCAACCGCAGAAATAGAAAAAACTCTGAAAGAAGTAAATAATCTTGTATCGCACTTCATTAAGATGCCAGAGACAAAGATGTGGATAGATTATGATAAAGAAGCAGATGTTCTATATATAAGCTTCAAAAGACCACAGCGTGCATCAGATTCAGAGATGCTTGAAAATGGAGTGCTTCTTAGATACAAAGGAGATGAACTTGTTGGCATAACCGTATTAGAGGCATCTAAGAGGTAAGAAAGGGAAATAGATAGAATTTATGCCAAGAATCAACGAACTATCCAAAATGGGGCATAAAGATAAGTCCGCCGTTGCAAGAGAGCTTATAGATTATGGGTGGGAATTTCTGATGCTCAAATTTTACAGGGATGGCAAGCTATCATTGAGTGCTTTATCTGAAAAGTTAGAACTCTCAATAAGCGAGACAATAGACTTATTGTCCGAATTCGGCGTTGAATCTCCGATAGATTATGACGATTATCTGAAAGGCTTTGAGGTATTCAAATAATCATGTCAATGACAAAACTCACACCCTTCCCTCTCCCCTGAGGAGAGAGGAGTAAGGTTATAATTTCATACATGGATAAACGAGGCAATGGATACGGCTGGAAGCGGGGGAGGGGTAATATGGAAATTGTAATCCAACAGGAAGTGATAGAGAGGAAAATATATATAATCCGTGGTCATAAGATAATGTTAAGCACCGATCTTGCAGAACTTTACGAGGTTGAACCGAGAGTTTTAGTGCAGGCTGTAAAGAGAAATATTGACCGATTTCCGCCTGACTTTATGTTTCAGTTAAATGATATAGAGTTCTCTAACTTGAAATCACAAATTGTGATTCCAAGTTGGGGAGGTATGCGTCGCGCAAATCCCTATGCATTTACCGAGCAGGGCGTTGCCATGCTTTCAAGTATTCTCCGCAGTAAAAGAGCAATTCAGGTGAATATAGCTATAATGCGGGCATTTGTGAAACTACGCGAGATGCTGGCAGCCCATAAAGACCTTGCCCGCAAACTCAATGCAATGGAAAAGAAATACGATTCACAGTTCAAAATTGTCTTTGACGCTATTCGTCAGCTAATGACTCCACAAGAATCGAAAAGGAGAAAGACAGCTTTTAGGATGAAATGGAAAGTTGGTAACATGCCAAAAACCAACGAAGCCACAGATACAGGTTTAAAGTTGTTGAAAGACTCCAGCAACTCGGCTAAAAGCGGGGAGATGCATTGCTTTATCAGCAGGAGTATGCGTTGAGCATAAATTTGTGATAGATGGAATAGAGGATAATGGTCGCTGTCCCTAATTTTTTGTACTTGACAAAAGTAAATCCATGTTGTAATACTATTACAACACTATATTGTGAAAAGGGGGTGCGTGTAAGATGCCAATAAAATTAACATTCGGTGAGTTTTTCAAGCAAAAGAGAATCGGTCTGAAAAAGACCCTGCGTCAGTTCTGTGCGGAAAACAAGCTTGACCCCGGCAATATCAGCAAGATGAAGTCACTCGCTCTTGCCGGCAAGGGCCTGGGCGCCTTCATAGACGCCAACGTAAAGGATCGCTTTTCGCGAAAGATCAGATAATCAGGCCCCAACGACAATAAGGACCCTGACATAAGAGACGAATTTTCTTTTCTAGGAGCCCGTCCGATATTAGCTTTTAGAAGTCATCCAGAAACCCTATTAAAGATGCTATGATCGCCTCTTCCACCGAGAAATGCCTGCTTTGCAGGGGGATGCATCATGGCCTGGCGAGAACTCACCGACCGACAGTGGGAAGAAGTCCGTAAGAATCTTCCCGAACACAAACCAAACCCGAAGGGCGGCCACCCTATGGCCGACGACCGAGCCTGCTTCGAGGGAATCCTTCCCTGACTTGTGCGGGAGCCTAAAATTTGACGTCCTTCTCGACGAGAGGTCATTGGAATTTGGGTGTCCCACAAGTAAAAAGGAAAACTTAAGCCATACGACCTTTCTTGAAAGGCTTCTACAAGCAGAGCCGGCTCAGCGCCATCAAAACACGGTTGCTCGCCTCATCAAAGAAGCCCATTTCCCAGCCATCAAGACCATCGACACCTTTGATTGGGCTCATCCCACCTCCCTACCCAAGGCCCTGATCCTTCAAACGTTCAAGCTCGACTTTGTGGAGCAAAAGCAGCACCTCATTTTTCTCGGCTCCGGTGGTTTGGGAAAATCCCATCTCGCCACAGCCATCGGGGTCGCCGCCTGTCAAAGGGAATTCAAGACCCTGTTCACCACGGCGGCTGACCTGATCAATCGCCTGGTCGCCTCCCAGGCCGACCACAGTCTTGAGCGGGCGCTTCGCAAGTTCACCGCCCCCAAGCTGCTTATCCTCGATGAACTCGGCTACCTGCCCCTGGATAAGCAAGGGCGAGACCTCCTGTTCCAAGTCATCTCGAAACGGGCTGAGGCAGGATCCATCATCCTGACTACCAATAAGCCCTTCAAAGAATGGACGGAGGTCTTCCAGGACCACGCAGTGGCCACCGCCATTGCCGAGCGCCTCATCGAGCACGGCGAGTTGATCAAGATCGAGGGGACAAGCTATCGGGTTAAAAAGAGACGCCTCAAAAATCTCGGATTGAATTCCTCAGACCACAAGGAGTAGTGCCGCTTTTTTGTTTTTTT
>Ga0155184_1009_pt1 | contig 5355 bp, 7 predicted proteins | sample RifCSPhighO2_02_FD_106152 | JGI IMG/M metagenome (GOLD analysis project Ga0155184, IMG submission 106152) | Nitrospinae bacterium RIFCSPHIGHO2_02_39_11
TGGCTAAAATATCACATCTCCTTTCCTTAGAATATAATATGGATAATAACTCCTTAGAATTTGATATGTTAGAGTTTATCAGAAAGCTGAAAGATATAGGGGCGGTTCAATGCATAAGATAAGCTATGACTTATTCAAACAAAATATTTTTAAGAAATCAAGACGCATTCCGCTTGATGTATATATAGAGGTAACTTATAGGTGCAATCATAATTGCCTGCAGTGTTATAATCCTGTCAACAGACTCAAAGGTGCAGAGTTAGATGCTTCTGAGTTAAAACATTTTATAGATTTGCTTGTAGATGCAGGGTGTCTCTGGTTAAACTTTACTGGCGGTGAACCATTTATAAGGCAGGATTTTTTTGAGTTTTATGAATATGCGATGAGTAAGGGTTTGTTATGCTGTATTCAATCCAATGGCACCCTTATTACAAGAAGCCTTGCAGAAAGACTTTCAGATAATCCGCCTTACTCCCTTGATATAACAATATATGGAGCCAGCAGAGAGACTTATCAAACCATAACAGGCTCTGGAGAAGGGTTTGACAAATGCCATAAAGGTATTGAAAATCTTTTAAGTGTTGGGATAAAGCCAAGCCTTAAGACCACTGTATTAAAACAAAATAAAAATGATGTCCGTGCAATAGGAGATTTGGCAAAATCTTATGGTCTTAATTATTCATATGACCCCAATATACATCCCCGCATAGACGGAGATAAAACCCCACAAGCTTTGAGGCTTTCTCCTCAGGAATCGGCTGATATTATGCTTGCTGACGAAAGCCATCACAAAGACTGGAAGGAATATCTTGAGCTTCATATTAATGAACCCATCCCTCAGGAGTTGGTAGTCTGCGGCGCCCTTGAGGATGGTTTCTGGATAGACCCCTATGGAATTTTAAGGATTTGCGGCATTGTGCCAGAGCCTACCTATAATTTACGCTGCGGCGTCACACTGGATGAGGCATGGGATTTTTTCTCCGATTATATAAACTCTCAGAGACCGGAGCCGGATAACCCGTGCCTCAAATGCAGCCTATTTTCTTTCTGCGGCCATTGCATAGGGTGGTCAGAGCTTGAGCATAAGGACTGGAATTGTAAGGTTGATTATTTGTGCGAGATTGCACATTTTCAGGGAATAGGACTTAAAAAATTAGGGCTATGGCCAAAGGAGGTGAAAAAATATGGCACATCAGAAAAGGACTTATGCAAAACCACTAATCACACAGATTGACCTTAAAGGTGAAGAAATATTTCTAACAAACTGCAAACTTACTTCAGGGGGAGCTGGGACCGCCACTCGCGCTCGGGCTTCATGCAGTGCTGCCGCCCGCTGTAGAACTACAAGAGGAACTTCTTAGAAAACAAGTAAGCTCCATAGAATGCCGGTTTTCTAATGGGGCAGGCATCAGAAATGAAAGTAAATGCTTGTATCAGAGTTAGTATCGCTGGTTTTGATTTTGTAATTAGTCCATTGGATGCTGTTCAACAACAAAAGGCTCAAAACCTAAAGGCATTTTTTTCAAAGGAGAAGCACGGCATAAACTTAAGGGTTTTTTCCGATGGAGAAATACCGGATATGCCAATTGATACGAGGGTATTTTCTTCCGGCAGCCATTGGCAGTTATACAGGCTTAACAGAGACTATTGTTTCAAAATAACCTCAAGTGAAAAGAACAAGGAATTTATCTCGCGTTTAGCTGTCTTTCCATCAGATTTTAGTTCATCAAAAATCTACACCTACAGCCCTGTCGGTGATAAAGGTTTCCCTTTAGAATATCCCCTTGACCAGATACTATTAATTCATCTGAGTGCTTTGAACAAGGGGGTGTTGTTCCATGCCTGCGGTGTTGTATTGGAAAAACAGGGTCTGATTTTTGTTGGTCATTCAGGGGCAGGGAAAAGCACAATAGGAGGACTTTTCTCAGAATATAAACAAGCCCTTATATTAAGTGATGACCGCATTGTAGTAAAAAAAGAGGGTTCTGATTTTAGGATTCATGGAACCCCATGGTATGGAAGCCTTGGTTTATGCTCTCCCTCCAAGGCAAGACTAAAAAAAATCTTTTTTTTAAAAAAATCAGATAAAAACTCAATTACACCTCTATCTACATGTGAGTCAGTTAAACGGCTGACAAGTTTTTCCTTTCTGCCATATTGGGAAAAGACGCCTCTAATCAAAACACTTTCAACTATCAATAGTATTGCGTCCTCAAAAAATCTTTGCTACGAATTGTCATTTCGCCCCGATAAAAGTATTGTAGGTCTTGTTGAAGATGTCCTCTGAACCAACACCGGTCTTATTGAGAGAAGGGAGCATCTGGGCTGATTTGGGGCAGAAGGGAATCATTGCCATGAGCCCATTTCAGAATAAGCCAAAAATCTACAAAAATAGGGGTGCAGTATCAGTAAAAAAGATAGAGAAATGGTTTTCTGATACAGAGGCTTTTTATTTCTGGATAAGCAAGTCAATTAACTCTGAATTTAAGTCAGCCTCCCAAGTATCATCTTCCATCAATAGAAAATTACATCTTTATCATAGGGGTATAAATTACAATGACTCTGATGAGCATTTTGAACGCTCAGAAAAGACATTAAGCTATCTTTTTCGTTATCCTCATCCTGCATTGAGTGGTTTAAGTTATGGGGAAAGATTATTTCAATGTCTTTCGGAAAATGGCTGTATCCCCTCTTGTGGTAATATTCTTGAAGTTGGAGCAGGACTTGGCTTACACACAAAAGATTTTTTATCTTTAATGAAAGAAAAAACTCACGATAGCTATAGAAATACGGCATATATCAATCTTGACCTTGCTCCTGGAATGCTGGAATCTCAGAGAAGGCGGAATATCACTGTTTATCAAAAACATCCATTTGTGCAAGCCAACGCCCTCAAAACACCTTTTGTTAATTCGGTATTTGATTTAGTGATAGCCAATGAAGTCATCGCTGATTTTTCAGTTGAGAAAGTTTCTAAAAAGAGGGCAAGAAATTGCAGTTATATAAATAAATATGGTCTTAAAATTGATAATGCCGCACCTTTGTTTCTCATCAATACAGGGGCAATAAAATTTATGGAGGAACTATACCGTATTTTAAAGCCTGGAGGCAAGGCAGTGATTATAGAATATGGAGACGAGTATCATTATCCTATTGCAACAATATTGCCTGACCATACTGAGTATTCTATTCATTTTGGGCACTTGATTTGTGCGGCTGAACAATTGGGATTTAAAGTGCAATATGAAAATCTCTTTAAATTTTTAAAGTTTAGACCATTCGTGAAGGTTATAACCGGCAATAGCCTTATACTTCTGCAAAGGTTGATGAAACACCTTAATCACAGGCTTTCATCATTTGCCTATACCAAACAGATGCTGAAAAAAGAGATTAAAACCTTCTATAATAAAATTCATAATCTGCAGTTTGAGAAAATAGAAAAATTGGCTACACTATTCAGGCTTCAGGAATTTAAAGCCCTTATTTTAGAAAAATGAATTCATTTCATGCAAGGGGATTGAGTATGGATCCGTTGATTAGGGAAGGAGATGTTGTCCTGGTCAAACCCATCAAAAAAGACGATATAATGCTGGGTGATATCCTTGCCTTTAAACAAAAGGATTCTCAGATTATAACAGGTCATCGTCTTATAAAAGTGACCCGCTTTCCAGATAGAGTATCCTATATTCTTCAGGGAGATTTCAGCACCAGCGGAGCTGATGAGATATTTTATGAAGATATTATAGGGAAAGTAGTTGGCTTGCAGAGAGATGATAGGGTATTTGCCATAGACACACTGTATGAGCGCATACTAAAAAATATATGGAACAGTTTTCATTTAAGCGGTAGAACTATTTTAATATTTCTTAAATGGCGCTCCATCTGGTTTAAGATAAATATGTTAATAAATCCCCGTTTTTTTATGAAATCACCTGCTCAATTAGTGGCTACAATAAGAGAAAAGTTTAACCAAAAGGAGGAAGTGGATTTTAATAATCAGTATCTAAAAAATGGATTTGAGGATTGGGAGGAAGCTGTAGTCAAAGGATTTATGAATAAGAAAGGTGCCTCTATCCTTGATGTAGGCTGTGGTAGTGGTAGAGAAGCCATTCAGTTGGCAAAACTTGGGTTTAATGTTATTGGAATAGATATAGCTCCGGAGATGGTCAAAGCGGCGCATAAGAATATAGAAAAATCAGATTTTAAAATAGACTTTAAGGTAATGGCTGCCTCTGAGATAGAATTTCCAGAGGCCTCATTTGACTATTGTCTGTTCAGCCTGAATGTGTATTCTTTTATCCCCTCAAGGGCATTAAGAATTAAGACTTTAAAACGTATTAAAAAATGTCTTAAACCAAACGGTCTTATTTTTTTCAGTGCCTATATTATAAAAAGACCTCTTTTTTCTGCCCATCGTCTGATAGGTATATTGCGTAAGTTAAGAAATTTTGTTATGCCGTCATTTTTGTCATCTGAAGATGGTGATATCTGGATAAGAGGAGTATCTCCATTGAGCCGCGTGGATAAATTTTGTTTCTGCCATTTTTTCTATTCCGAAGGGGAAATCTTAAAAGAGATTAGCGAGGCAGGATTTAAACCAATGGAAAGCAAAATAGACAATATATTTATGGCAATAAATTAATAAAGAGGTTTTGGATGGATAATAGAAATTTTGATGTAATGGCTGGCATTGGTGCAAAATCAAGAGAGGATATGTCTGTTATCTCTCTCCTAAAAAGGGATTTTGAGGGGGAGAATCTATATCCTGATATAAAATTACTTGATTTGGAAAGGGTTTTAAAAATAGGGCGGGATAATAGTATAGCGCCGAAGTTATATGCTGTTTTAAAGAAATGGCATGGCATACCAGAAAAATTTATGGGAGGTTTAAGAAGGGATTATTTGTCAACCGCTGCAAAAAATACCCTCATTTACTCGGAACTTAAAAGGGTTGTTGAAGGCTTTAAAGATAAAGGGATTGATGTAATAGTAATGAAAGGGGCTGTATGATAGAATGTTAAATGAATTAAAGACAGCATTTGCTGTATCTTATTTTCATATCTCATGGAATGTTAAGGCATGGCTCAGATATTGACGAGAAATAATGAGATTTTGTGGAAATTGATTGAGGACAAGGTTGTGCTTATTGACATGGATGAGGCAATGGCAATGATGCTAAACGATGTCGGCTCTCATATCTGGATGGCACTTGAAAAACAAAAGACACATGAAGAACTTGTGTGGGATGTAGTTGCAGCATTTAATATTGATGGAGATACTGCTAAAAAGGATACACACTCTTTTTTGGATGAAATGCTCAAAAAGGATTTGATAAGAGCTGGGTAGTGTATTGTA
>Ga0155184_1058_pt2 | contig 5225 bp, 5 predicted proteins | sample RifCSPhighO2_02_FD_106152 | JGI IMG/M metagenome (GOLD analysis project Ga0155184, IMG submission 106152) | Nitrospinae bacterium RIFCSPHIGHO2_02_39_11
CAATAGAGCCTTCCATAAGGCTATCCCGTGTCCACTGAGAATTAAGATTTCTGATTAAAAGTGCCTGTAATATTTAAGACATACTCTGTTTCTTTGACCTTCAGTGCATAGGAAATGGCAATATAGCTTGCAAACCCTATCATTGCTGCCAGTAGTAGATATACCGACATGGTGATACTTGAAAAATTGCCCGCATATTCCTTTGTGACTGCAACAAAACCTGTGCTTACGAGACCCATAATAGCTGCTGCTGAAAGATGTTTGAAAAAGACTTTTGTCATAGGTGTGAGAAGCGGGGCTTTAAGTCTCCTTCCCAGTAAAAAAGCAAGGACAAGCATGTGAACTGTAGATGTGATTGAAAAGGTCAGCGGTATTCCTGCAAATCCAAACGCCTTACTTAAAGAAAGTATTAATACAATGTTCAGTAATATTATAAGAATACCAACAACAGATAATTTCTTGATATCTTTCAATGCGTAAAAGACCCTGCTCATTACCGTAACCGCAACCAGTCCAAGGAGTCCAAACACATAAAAAAGGAGCGCTGTTGAGGTCAGTTCAGTAGACTGAGAAGTAAACTCACCTCTTTCAAATAGAAGCTTCACCAAAGGTGTTCTAAAAATCAACATCCCTACAATAACAGGTGTTATAAAGAAGGAGACAAATCTCAATCCCTTATATGCATGTTCCCTAAGACTATCAATATCGCCAGCTACCACATATCTGGAGTAAGCTGGTAAAACTACAGCCATTCCAGTCAATATGAACAAGTTTAAAGGGATATTTATAAGTCTGAATGCGTAGTTCAGTGCTGCGATACTCCCCTCTGGAAAACCTGCTGCTACACTTCTCTCTATAAGTATGTTTGCATAATTTACAACTGTAGCAGCAATAATTGGAAGAAAAAGTATCCCCATTTCTTTCAAAACAGGGTCTCTCATATTTATATGCAATGAATACCCCAACCCTTCTTTATAGGATAACAAAATCAAAGAAAAAATAAAGAAAATGTTTCCAACAATGAACCCCAGGGGTAAAGAGTAAATGTCTAAACTATTATTTAGAAGTGTTAAAAAAACAATGATAAAAGCAAAATTAAAGGACTTTCCCAATGCAGGCAATGCAAAGCGGTTGTGGGCATTCAGACGGCATGACATTATTGTCGCTAACGGCATTGTTATTACTAAGATTAGCAACACTCTGGTTATTATAACAGTTAACTCTCTTGCCTCTGAAGAGAAACCTCTGGCTATTAAATTAATTAAATAAGGTGATAATAAAAAGGTAACAACTGCAATAAAAGAAAGAATCAGGACAGCGATGTTAGTAACGGCACTGAAAAGGCTATCGGCTTTACCATCCTTTTGTTTGACTATATAAGTAGGGATAAAGATAGCATTTATTCCAGCAATAAAAAGGTCGTAGAGTATCGTTGGTATGACTAAGGCAAGAAAATAAGCATCTGCCTTCCAGTTGGTGCCAAAATTGTTTGCAATAAGGATTTCTGCAATAAAGCCCAGTAACTGTCCCAGGAAAGTAAAAATTACAGCGATACTGATTGTCTTAATCATTTTTCTATTAAAGGCACTTTAAGTACTTTCCTTATTGAATAAAGGGTGAAAAACATAATCAGCATATAAGATTTAATCCACCCATACATTCAATACCTTACGAAGGCTCAAATCCCTTCAGCATTAAAATATTTTGACATGATAAATATTATAATGCAAAATAATGCTTTATAAAAATAAAAATATAAAGGGTGTCTTTAATGACTTTAATGACAGAGGATGTGAAACTATATAGAGATGGTGATATAATGTATAATATATCTTAAGAAAGGAGGTATTTTATTATGAGTGCATTTAAAATCGATGTTGTTGCAACAAATCCCAAGAATGAGGAGTTATCTACCCCTCCAACCGAGGCATTGGTGGATACGGGGTCAGAGCTGACATGGCTGCCTGCCGGTTTACTGAAAGATGTCGGCATTATGCCTCGCGGAAAGAAAGTTTTTATCACTGCTACAGGAGAGCGTATAGAGCGTGAATTTGGCTATGCGATATTAAAAGCTGGAGGATACGAAACCAATGACGAGGTTGTATTTGCCGGAAAAGGGGATATGATATTGCTTGGGGTGAGGACATTGGAGGGGTTTTCGGTAATGGTTGACAACATAGGTCATCGTCTGGTTTTGCAAGCATCATTAGCTGCGAAGTTGTAGCTTTATTTATGTAAAGGAAATTATTAAATCTTTTGCCACGAATGAACACGAATTAACATTAATATTTAAAAAATGTAAATAAAAAATTATTAGGAAACCATGAAGTGAGGAAGAAAATAATCCTGCCCATTGCAGTTTCCATTTTCTTATGTTCCTCTTTAGCACCTAAATCCCTTCTGCATTTAAAACATTTATATCGTGAACTTGTCGAACCGATTGACATGATAAATATTATAATGCAAAATGTTCTCTAAGGGGAAATAAATGCGACATATAAAATATATCTATAAAAAAAGGTGGATGGTGTTTCTGATCCGCCTTATAGATTTGACTGGCTATTTACTCGCAGCTATTATTAAATTCTTTAAAGGAACTTCTCCTGATAATGATTCTATAAAAAATATACTGATTTTCAAATTAGACCATATAGGAGATGTCCTTATGATAACACCTGCCCTGAGATTTTTAAGGTTAAAATATCCAGAGGCATATATAACGGTAGTTGTCGGAGCATGGAGTAAGGATATTTTAACAGGGAATCAGGATGTTAACGAGATATTGATTTATGATGCATACTGGTTTAACGGAAATAGAGATAAAAAGCTTAATATCAAAAATACATGGAGATTTATAAAAAAAATTAGGGGGAGAAAGTTTGATGTGTTTTATTCGCTTCGTGGTGATTTTATGGGAATCCTTCTCGGTTCATTGCTTAAGATACCTGTAAGAATAGGGTTTGATAACGGCGGCGGCGGCTTTCTCTTGACCCGCCCCATCACTCCTGTGGAAAATATCCATCAGATAGAGCAATTCCTATATGCCGTTGGAGGGAATAACTCAATCTTTGATAAAAAGATGAGGCTACCCATTTCTGATAAAGAGAGAGGGTTTGCCGATACCATTATAAGACAATATGGTATAAAATCCCCCCTATCCCCCGTTGGTAAAGGGGGTGGGGCACCCAAGCAAAGCTTGGGTCGTGGGATTTTTGTTGGATTTCATATTGGGGCAGGGTATCCTTCTAAATTGTGGGCTCCGGAAAAATATGGAGTTCTTATAAAGAGACTCCATGACGATTTTGATACCCGTGCCATTCTGGTAGGGGGAGAAGAGGATAGGGAGATAATTGCGGAAACTGAAAGCATAATAAGAGATGCAGGGGTAATTAATCTTGCAGGCAGGACAAATATAAAAGAGACGGCCGCATTAATTGAAAGGTGTAATCTTTTTATAGGAAATGATTCAGCACCGGTTCATATTGCTGCTGCAGTTGGGACGCCGGTCATAGTTATCTTCAGTGCTGTTAATAATCCTGTTCAATGGAAGCCATTTGCTGATAATGTCATATGTATTACAAAGGACCTCCCATGCCGTTTCTGTGAAAAATTTGAATGTGAGGATACAAAGTGCATGCATATGATAAGTGTGGACGAGGTTTATAGTAAGGCAAAAGAGATTTTATTAAAGACAAAATAACAAAAACCTATATAACCACAGATGGACACAGATTTTCACAGATAAAAACTGTTTAAAATTATTTTTCTTATCTGTGTTAATCTGTGGTTATTTTTTATTTCCTTGTATGAGAATATTAATAGATGCGAGGGTTATATCCGATAAAATGCACGGGATAGCCCGATATGCTCACAATCTAATTAAAAATATAGCAGAACTGGACAACAGAAATGAGTATTTATTATTGTCAGGGAATAAGGAATTAATGGATTTTTCTACCCGATTCAGGAATATTAAGTTTATTAAATGTAATATCCCTCTGTATTCTCTTCAGGAGCAATTTGCTATCCCATCTATTTTGAAAAGAGAAAAGGTTGAACTCTATCACTCCCCTACCTTTACTGCACCTGTCCATCAGCCCTGTAAAACCATTATGACTGTTTATGATATCATACATCTGATATTCGGAAATTCCATACATAAACTTTATTACAAACTTATTGTAAAAAAAGCCATGATGAAATCAGCCTGTATAATTACGGTATCCGAAAATTCTAAAAAAGATATTGTAAATTGGTTTAATATACCTCATGAGAAGATATATGTTATATATTGTGGTGTAGATAAAAGATTTAAACCCTCGCAGGATAAATCTTCACGGGAGGAGTTGAAAGAGAGATATGGTGGTATATTTGACCGATACATCCTTTTTGTTGGGAATCAGAAACCTCACAAAAATCTGGGTGCAGTTATAAGTGCCTTTGAAAGGGCTGTTAAAATATGGGGATTTAAACATTGCCTCGTCATTGCCGGGATTAAAAAAGGTTTTTTGAATGGAATGAATAACAAAATCATTTATGTTGACATTGATAATGACGGGGATTTAATCAGACTCTATCAGTCTGCAGACCTGCTTTTATTTCCATCCCTTTACGAGGGTTTTGGGCTTCCAGCACTTGAAGCCATGGCATGTGGTTGTCCGGTTGTTGCTTCAAATGTGGCGAGTCTGCCAGAGGTATGTGGTGATGCAGCCTATTATGTAGCTCCTGATAACATAGAGAACATAGCAGAGGGTATGTATAAAGTGCTGACAGATAATGAACTCAGGCAAAGTCTCATTAGAAAAGGTATTGAAAGGGCAAAATTATTCAACTGGGAAAAATCGGCTAAGGAACACCTGAAAGTTTTTGAGGATGTATTAAATTCATGAAAGGGTTAAAGAAATTTTTAATATGGCTGCCAACGGTTTCTTATATGACTGTGATATTTTATATGTCATCTCTGTCAAAACCTATAAGATACGAACTTCCTCACGGAACGGATAAATTATTGCACTTTATAGAGTATGCTGTTCTGGGATTTTTGATGAGCTATAGTTTAAAAAAATCGGGAGTTAAAAGATATATTTTAAGAGGCTGGCTATTTGCGGCATTATATGCCTTGACTGACGAGACACATCAGGCATTTGTGCCTATGAGAGATGCCTCAGTATTGGATTTTGGGGCGGATAGTATCGGCGGAATAATCCAATACTGAGGCATCTCTC
>Ga0155184_1063_pt1 | contig 5026 bp, 9 predicted proteins | sample RifCSPhighO2_02_FD_106152 | JGI IMG/M metagenome (GOLD analysis project Ga0155184, IMG submission 106152) | Nitrospinae bacterium RIFCSPHIGHO2_02_39_11
AGGTTACTGTATTTAAGCCGATAGAGGGTCCATGTTACAGATGCCTCTATCCTGAACCTCCTCCGGCAGGGATGGTCCCAAGTTGTCAGGAGGCAGGGGTATTGGGTGTTCTACCGGGGATTATAGGTACTCTGCAGGCAGTAGAGGTAATTAAACTTATACTCGGAACAGGAAAACCATTGATAGGCAGGCTTCTCCTTTATAATGCTATGGATGCAGAATTCAGGGAAGTTAAATTAAGAAGGGATGTTAACTGTCCTGTATGCGGCGATAACCCTACAATTAAAGAGCTAATAGATTATGAAGAATTCTGTGGAGTGGGAAGACACAGTTAAGAGTTAAAAGTTATGAGTTATGAGTTAAAAGAAAAAAAGCAAAGGCTTGGGATTCTGCTTACCACAAGTCCTGAAAGCGAAAATACCTTTACCGTCATTAAGCTAACTGAGGCTGCTCTCTCATCAGAAAGAGATGTCCATATATTTCTAATGTGTGATGGAGTTTATAACATTAACGACAGGAATTTTGTATCGCTCCTGGATAAGGGGGTAATAATAACATTATGTGCACACAATGCCTCAGAAAGGCTGTTGGAAAAGAGGGAGGGGATAAATTTCGGCAGTCAGTATGACCTTGCTTATATCGTAAACGAATCGGACAAGTTTTTATCATTTACATGAAAATGATTACACAGATTAATAATCGGTGTAATCATTTTTAAAATCTGTGTAATCTTTGTTTATGAAAAAAGTAACGGTAGTCCTACAGAAATCACCGTTTAATACCTTAAGAAACTCTGAGGCGCTCAGAATGAGCCTCGGTCTTACACTGGCAAACAATGCAGTCAGGGTTGTATTTGTTCGTGATGCAGTATACAGTCTTCTTCCTGCGAAGCCTGACGAAATTAAATCACCAGCCTTTGGCAGACATATTGAGATGCTCAACACTTTAAAATGCAGAGTTGTTGCAGAAAAGGAATCCATAGAAGAAAAGGGTATAGGAGAGATTAAATATAATATAGAGGTGAAGGACAGAAAAGGGGTTATTGAGTTGATAAAAGATAGCGACTCTGTCATTACATATTGAGGTTATCATGGCAACAAATACATATGCAGTGGAAAAACCTGTTATTCAGAGAGTGGATGAATCAATCCTTCAGAGGATAGGTAATACACCTATTGTCAGGATAAAAAATCTGGGAAAGAAGTTCAGGAATGTGGAAATATATGCCAAGCTTGAATGGTATAATGCAGGCGGCTCAATAAAGGCAAGACCAGCCTTGAGGATGATTGAAGATGGAGAAAAATCAGGGAAACTTACAAAGGACAAGATTATACTTGACTCTACATCCGGAAATACCGGTATAGCCTATGCCCTGATAGGGCTTGTAAAAGGATACAGGGTAAAACTTGCTATACCGGCAAATGTATGCAAAGAGAGAAAGAGACTTATGGGAGAGGTTTACAAGGCAGAACTGGTGGTCTCAGATCCGCTGGAAGGTTCAGATGGTGCTATAAGAATGGCCCGAAAAATATTAAGTGAAAACCATGACAAATATTTTATGCCTGACCAATATAACAATCCCTCAAACTGGAAGGCTCATTTTGATACTACGGCAGTTGAGATATACAGGCAGACAGAGAGTAGGGTAACCCATTTTATTGCAGGAATAGGGACGGCTGGAACTGTTATGGGAAGCGGCAGGAGACTGAAGATGTTCAATCCGTCTGTAAAGGTATATGCAGTAGAGCCTGCAGAGGCACTGCACGGAATAGAGGGTCTAAAACATATGGAGACATCAATAAGGCCGGGTATATACGATGAGAATTTTCTGGATGGCAAGATAAGTATAAAAACAGAAGAGGCATATGAAATGGTCAGATTGCTGCAGGAGGAAGAGGGGCTTGGTGTCGGTCATTCATCAGGTGCGGCTATGAAGGGTGCGCTGGTATTGGCAGAGAGGATAGGTAAAGGAGTAATAGCTACTGTTTTCCCGGATAGCTGTGAGTGCTATGTAACAACAGGTAATTTTCAGAGATACTCAACCTCACAGAAATGAAAATAGTTCATATATTAAGGGATGCAAATAATACTTATGCAATAGAAACAATCACATCTCATGGAGTTGATAATGAGGTTGAATTGATTCTTATTCATAATGCTGTCTATTTGAAGGTTAGTTGTGCAGGGATAAAGACTTATGCCTGCAAGGATGATGTGGAGGCAAGAGGAATAAAACCAATGTGGGAAATACTTAGTTATGAAGGGATTATAAAAAAGATATTTGAGTCTGACCTTGTAACATGCTGGTAGAAAACAATGCTCCAAAAACCTTTTTCTTCACTTAATTTTTCTTCTGCCCTAATTTAGAATTTTTTTAAAGAAACGGAAGAAAATGCGGTGTAAGGAAAAGTTTTTATATCCACCGGAAAAAGTCGTTCAGAAAAAGGTTTTTGGAGCATATTTAACAAAATGAAAATTGACAGGATACTTAATATCAAAGGGGAAGTTTGTCCATATACCTTTGTCAGGTCAAAGCTGACTCTGGAGGAGATGGAGCCAGGTCAGATACTTAAAGTAATTGTAGACCATGAGCCTGCTACAAAAAATGTCCCACGCAGTATGGAAAATGAGGGTAATACAGTCCTTGACATCAGCAAGATTAATGAAACTGATTGGCAGATAATTATTAAAAAGGCTTGAGGAAACCCATGGCAAAAAAATATGTATTACTAACCTTTCCGGAAAATCTTATAAAAGAACCCATAATACACAGATTAGGTAGTGACTTTAAGATTGTTCCGAATATTCTAAAGGCAAAGGTCAGTTATACAGAGGGATGGATAATATTAGAAATGAATGGTGAAAAAGAGGAAATAGAAGGTGCAATAAAGTATCTTAAAAGCAGAGGGGTCGTCGTTGAGGCGGGTGGAGAGGAGATACTTAAAAGGGAGGCGGGAAAGAAAATAAGTAATGTAAGGATTCATCTGACATTTCCGGATATAGAGAGCCGAAAGCCTGTCATATATGAGATGGGGAAGACATACAATGTAATTACAAATATAAGAAGGGCTGATATGACGGAAAAGACGGGCTGGATGGATTTAGAGATAAGCGGTAGTGATGTGGATATAGATAAAGCAATAGACTACCTGAAAAATAAAAAAATAATGGTAAGCCCTATTGAGGGGGATGTAATAGAATGAAGGTATCAACAAAAGGACAATATGCTGTGAGGGCAATGCTTGACCTGACAGCTCAATCGCACAACTACCCTGTCCCGCTGTCAAATATCTCCATAAGACAGGAGATATCGCTCCATTATTTAGAACAGCTGTTTGTGAGACTTAGAAGGGCAAGACTTGTAAATAGTATTCGTGGACCGGGTGGTGGATATGTCCTTGCAAAAAAGCCGTCAGAGATAACAATAGGAGATATCCTCAGGGCGGTGAATGAGGACATATCTATATCTGAATGTGCTGATTTAAGCAACAGGAAAAAATCACTCTGCGATAAGGTGGGAGATTGTGCTGCCAGCATTATCTGGCAGAAACTTGCAAAACATATTGTAAATATGCTTGATTCAATAACACTTGATGCCCTTTCTAAAGAGGATAAGAAAAAGGTAAAGGAAAAAACACTGAAGCACAGTTTCGCCTTCAGTATATAATTGATTGCTATCATAACATCGTATACTGATTCTTAATGCTCTGAAAAATCGCCGTTTTTAATACCATAAAATAACTCAACTGCCTCTTTCATTGACTTTGGAGTTTTTTTGCCTTCGGGATTTATTTCTCTAAGTTTGCACTCTTTTAGGAGTAAGGCGTCAATTGAGATAAATTTTTAAAATACATCTCAAATTCTGACTTCAAATCATTCCACGACATGGGCTTCAACATTGCAAGTTCAGGTTCTGATTCAGCATCCTCAAAATATACAAGGCTTCTTACGATATGCCCGATATCTCTTGTGCTGAATTTCTGAGTGTATAGTTTTAGATAATCTTCAAGGGGTTTGAAAAGTTTTACAAGAAAATAAAGGTCAGTAAAATCTTTCCTTGATCCACGGGAGGCAATTGCTGAAAGCTTCATACAGGCTATATCATCAGGTCCAGCCATTCTCATGCCATACACAGGATGCACAATTATTGGCTGCAACAAGGGGTAATTGTATCCAAAGAAGCTAACCTGAATGTTATCTACATTTAGATAGACTGTTTCAATGGCAGTGGATGTTACACGAAAATCAATATTTGCAGATTTAAACCTGCTAAACAATATCTCAGGGTCTCCAAGTTTAGATATAAACCAGTCAAAATCTAGGGATTGACGATGTCCTATTTGAAGTGCAAGGGCTGTTCCACCAGCAAGGTAGAAATCGGCACCTGATAAGGCTTTAGACATCTTATGTAATAATCTTTTCTGGCTCTCCGGTAGTATGTTTATGGGAATAGCGGGTTCTCCATTCATCTTTTCTCTCTCTTGCAGATTTTACCCATTCGTGCCTTATTTCAGGCGTCAGATTACATATAAATGCCCAGTAATTTAATTCACGAGGGGGGAGTATATTTTTCCCTCTTTTCTCAAGAAAGTCTAAAATCTCATCTCTACTGTAAGTATTTAAAAGCCATACCATATCAGCCCATCTCCCCATTTCCATGATACGAGCCATAATAAGAGAGGCATGTTGATAAGTATCAATCTTTTCAGGCTCATATTCCCAGAATAGAGAAAAGAGGGACTCAGGTATTTTCATGATGAACACTCATAAATTAACAAATGCATGAAAATTGAGATTTTCTACCCCAGCCCTTCGCTTCTGAAAGGGTTGAGGTGAGGTTTTTTCAGAGCAAATTTAAAATATATTATCATAAATACTGGATGAATAGTAGCTGTAAATGATTTTTTAAAAAGGGATAGGGGAGAATTCGGAGGCGGAGTCAATCAGCGATTTTGACACAAAAGAGCGGAGGAGTTTGCTTGAACCCCCCTTTTTCTGAGGCATCAATTCCGCTTCTTTGACCATT
>Ga0155184_1078_pt2 | contig 4463 bp, 7 predicted proteins | sample RifCSPhighO2_02_FD_106152 | JGI IMG/M metagenome (GOLD analysis project Ga0155184, IMG submission 106152) | Nitrospinae bacterium RIFCSPHIGHO2_02_39_11
TAAATCTTATAAGTTCACCGGGTGCAGGGAAAACATCTCTCCTTGAAAAGACAATAAAGGAATGCAACAGTAAAATTTCAATAGGTGTAATTGAAGGGGATATTGCAACAACAAGGGATGCTGAAAGGATTGAGAAGACAGGTGCAAGGGTGATTCAGATAAATACAAACGGTGCCTGCCATCTTGACAGCAATATGGTAAGGACAGCCCTGCAGAATTTTCCTCTGAATGGTCTTGATATTCTCTTTATAGAAAATGTTGGGAACCTCGTATGCCCTGCAAATTTTCATCTCGGAGAGGATATAAAGGCTGTCATGCTGAGCATAACGGAGGGTGATGATAAACCTAAAAAATATCCCGTCATATTCAGAGAAGTAAAGGTTTTGATTATTAATAAGATTGACCTCCTCCCATACACAGACTGCAGTATAGACAAAATTAAAAAAGAATCTCTTGAGATAAACCCCGATTTGAATATATTTGAGGTCTCATGCAGGAGTGGAGAAGGGTTTGACGAATGGTGCAATTACATCGTGAGCTTGTCTAATTGACGGGTGAAAGGAAATATAATGCAATAATCTCTTTTTAAAGATATCCCCTGAAAATCAACTCCTCTGTTATACCCAAAAGCAGTAAACTGACTAACCTTTGTCATCTACCCTTGCTAAAATAATCATAAATAATTTAATAATGTATTCGCCAAGACTTGAAAGGTATATTTTAGAATCTATCTTCCTTTTTGAAAAACCAAATAATAATGGAGGTGATTATTATGCCAGAGCAGACGATTACAAGAGAAAATGAGATAGAGCTTTTGCTGGAGATTGCAAATAAGGGTTTAAAAAAAACAGCCGTTCTGACGGGTCTTCTATGCAAAACAGATTGCAGGTAAATCTATCAGAACTTTCGGCAAGCCCCCTTCTTAAAGATTATACCCTTGAAGATAAGGACATCAAAATTATTGCAGTTATGTTTAAAAAGTTTTTAGATGGGAAGGAGGATATGAGAGCATTTGATATTATAAAGTCAGTAGAAAAGGACAAGAAGATTGCCTTAATGGAAATTAAGCGGCTTTCAAGATTAACTGAATCAGGGATATTGGAAGTTGGAGGCAATCGTTCTGAGAATACAGACGGCATAGGATTAATCCACTCAAATCTTCGTCTTTCCGATAAATTTCTGGATAGGTTGTATAATACCGACAGTGAAAAACAGGCAAGCCACAGCATAACAGAACCATACAAGGATAACTTTGAATATCTATGTGACCACTTTAAAAGAATAACAATTTTAAAAGAGTTGAAAGAATTAAACGATTCAAAAGAGTCAAGGAAACAGAGGGATATGCTTGCCTATAATAATTTAGCTGAAAAACTGAATGAATTGGAAATGAGAATTGAAGACAAACTCAACAAAACTGATAAAACATTCCCTCTCGTAGAATTAAAGAAAAGGGGAAATCTAACCAAAAAAGAGGAACTGATTATTATTGCCCTGCTGGGTGAAAATATAGTTTGGGAAAATTCTTATGACATTGAAGATATACTTAGTGTCATAAGCCAGACCCCTTATGAAAAATTAACTGACAGGATACTTTTAAAAGAAGATGCGAAGTTATTTAAGAAAAAAATTATAGAAACAGAATCAGAGAGGCATATATTCAGAAGCAGAAGGTCAGTTACTATAAAGCTGAATGAGAAGTTAAAAACAAAACTCCTCGGCGATAAAAAAGAGCGGAAGCAGAAAAGAGGAAAACTCAAAAATGACAGCCTTTATGAGCTTGTAAAACCATGTGTATCCCTTGATAATGTTATCCTCCATCCCAAAACTATGGAAGAATTATACATTGCAATTGAAAAGGTAAAGGGCAATACATCAAACCTCCTGCAAGAGTGGGGGATTAAAAATCATCAGCTCCATGTAAAAATAGGGAAAGGCAGAAAGGCAAAGCAATCGTCAATTATGCTGTTCTACGGTCCTCCGGGGACAGGAAAGACCCTTGCTGCAAATGCAATTGCATATAAGCTCAAGAGAAATATCATTACCTTTGATTGTTCTAAAATTTTGGATTCATTTGTGGGTGACAGTGAAAAGAATGTGAGAAAAATATTTGATGAATTTAGAGAAATATCAAAGGGCATGAAAAACCCTCCTGTGCTTCTATTTAATGAGGCTGACCAGTTTTTACATAGAAGGATAAATGCTGCAAGGGCAACAGACAATATGTATAATCAGATGCAAAATATATTTCTTGAGCAATTGGAGAGGTTTGATGGTATTCTCATCGCCACTACAAACCTTATGGAAAATATGGATAGCGCCTTTTCAAGAAGATTCCATCATAAGATAGAATTCAGGAGACCTGAGGCTGAAGAAAGATTTAAGCTCTGGCAGGCTCATATACCTGATAAAGTTCCGTTAGCAGATGATGTGGATTTATCATATTTGGCAGAGTATTATGACCTGTCAGGGGGGCAGATATCTGTGGTCGTGCAAAATGCGGCAACAAGGGCAGCAAGGAGAGGGGATAAAATCGTGTTGGAAGACCTGATTAATGCCTGTAATGCAGAGGTAAAAAGTAATTTTGATGAAAAAGCAAAAATGCGAGTGGGGTTTTAAAATGGAAAATCGAACCAAAAGAATAACAGACAAGTGCCTTAAAATCTATGACAGAAAAAGAACTATATATGCAGTAAATAAATATCTTGAAAGACTTTTACCTAATGATATTGCCTTACAAAGTATAATTATAGTGAACCATGTCATACCTGTAATAAGGAAAAAATATTTCATAAATCTGACCATAGAAACCTTTATCAACGAATCTATTCAGGAATACGGGAAAAGTCGTGATCCTGCTATAGCACTAACTACAATATGGGACAGACTTGACGAACTTCCATTTACCCCCGATGAATATACTAAAATTGTTGACCTTATTGACGAAGCGCTCTCAAAAGAGCCAAATCCACCATCAAAAGAAGACTGGGAGGAACTGAACGAATGGCTTATGAAATGAACGATTTCAAGACAATTGATGATGTAATCAAATATCTCGGTCAGTTTAAGAAACCTTATGTGGCACTGGAAGGTTCAAGGACTATAACGCATGAGGCAGCAGAGAAGATGGAAAAGATTGCCAAAATACTGGTTACTGCTCTGCCAAATCTTATAGTCCGCTCAGCAATGCAGAAGGGTCTGACATTGCATGGGCAAGGGGTGTCAATTCAGTTGCCCCGGAAAAGCTTGAACTATTTGTCCCACAGAAAAATGTGCCGAAAAAAAACATCATAGCTGAAAACAGAGTTATAACAATGTCAGACATAAATGCAGATTTTTTGGAATATGCAAAAAAACTTTCATGCAAAAATTACCTTTCTGTAGATGGGAAAAAATTCGGTAAGTCTGCATGGGATAAAATCAAGAGATGGCAGCAGCCATACCTTATAAGGGATGTCTTTAAGGTAACCGGGGTTCCTTTTGGGAAGGAGAAGCCAATTAAAACACACCTTGCCCTCCTCTATATAAACACAAAAAAGAAAAACGGCGGCGGGACTGGACACACAATGAGGATATGCGAGGCACTTGGTGTTCCTGTAATTGGGTATGAGACATGGAAGGATTATTGAAAGATTATCATAGAATCTTAAAACCAAATGCCTTGCATTACTAACAATTAAGGAGGGATAAAAATATGAAAATACTTGATAAATTGTCAAAGGCAATATCGGAAAGCATGGAGAACTCAGCAAGTGAAGAAGCGAGAAAATGGGTTTATGACGCTGCCGAGCTTGCAAAAAAAGAAGGGCTCAATATATACATGATAGAGGATTATGATTGGGGGGCAATAATAAGATTTGCATTGCCTGATAATCCTGAAAAAGAGGCGGATGTTTATATCACTTATAAAAGAGTCCAGTGGCTCGGGGCAAGTGATTTTTGTAAAACAATCGCCACATCGTTCTCTACTGATAAGGGGCATAGTAAAATCAAATATTTTCTGGAAGAACTGGCATACGACCAAAATCTTGTGGAGGGCTATGAATTTGATGGTTACTTTAATGAGTTTGTAAAGACATTTGAGACCAAAGAAGAAGTCGTCGCAGAGGTAAAGTCTATAATACCCCGTATCAAACAGACCAGCGAAAAACTGGACAGGATAAAAAGCGAGGCAGAATATTTCCTTAATAATATTGATAAGGATAAATGAGGGAGGAGTTTGTCATTGCGAGGTGAAGCCGAAGCAATCTCGGTTTTATTGCACATGGCTGGCTCTTATTTTCGTCAGGACAGGGGGGTAAAAATTTCTTGGAAATATTGACTTTAGTGGGTAGGTGTGTAAAAATCAACTCGCTTATAATATAAAATCAGGTAAAGGAGAGAATGTTAAACTTAGTTGAAATTTAGAGTAACGGCTCCTAAAATGGTATAGGTTTTATTTACAAAACAATAAGATACCAAGA
>Ga0155184_1105_pt1 | contig 1131 bp, 2 predicted proteins | sample RifCSPhighO2_02_FD_106152 | JGI IMG/M metagenome (GOLD analysis project Ga0155184, IMG submission 106152) | Nitrospinae bacterium RIFCSPHIGHO2_02_39_11
TATTCCATCCAGAAGCTGAAGATGAAATGATAGATTCAGCAATATTCTACGAAAATAGGTCAAATGGGCTCGGTCATAAATTTCTTGATGAAATTGCACGTTCATTAGACCTTTAGACCTGATTTCTTCCTCACCCAATACATGGCCTCTCTTTTTTGATGGTATAAGGCGATTTTTGTTGCAGCGGTTTCCTTTCTGTTTGCTCTACGAAATTCATGGTGATTACATATACATTATTGCTGTAATGCATCTCCATAGGAAGCCGTTTTACTGGAAAAGCAGGCTCGAATGAAGATTATAAAAGGATAATTGAGACAGCCTGATAGAACATGGTTAAATAATAAGATAAAAATCTGGACAGGCACTTTTATTCTGTCTTGCAAGAGGGAAAATGCACAGGCACATTATCTTTCAGAACATAAGGCAGGAGATGTTGTCAATAAATAGAAGGCAGGAGATTGCGATTGTGGAGGGGGAAAGGAATAATCATGACAACTAAACAACCGCATCTTATAGTCATTGCAGGCCCAAACGGCGCAGGGAAATCAACAACTGCTCCTTTCTTACTAAAAGGAACTCTTAAGGTAACTGAGTTTGTAAATGCAGACTTAATCGCCCAAGGTCTCTCCGGATTTCAGCCGGAGGGTGCAGTTTTTCATGCCGGACGAGTAATGCTTGAGCGCATACATTATCTTGCGGAAAAACGCATTGATTTTGCCTTTGAGACAACATTGGCAAGTCGTAGTTTTGCTCCATGGATTGCTGATTTACGAAAAACAGGTTACGACTTCCATCTGGTTTTTCTATGGCTGCCAAATGAGGATTTTGCTATTGCCCGCGTTGCTGAGCGAGTCCGCATGGGTGGACATGATGTGCCTGAGAAAACAATCAGGCGGCGATACTATGCTGGCATTAAAAACTTTTTCCGACTATATAAACCTTTGGCAGATTTCTGGCGTGTCTATGACAATTCATATCCTGCAGGTCCGCGTTTGATAGCTTCAGGCAGTAGGTCTGAATCTGATAATATAAAAGATATTGCAATATGGAATATGATTATGGGATAATTAAAGCATGAAAAAGAAATCTGAAAAATCAATAGATGAGATTTTTAAAGAAGGCTCTCTTATA